>OJHK01000809.1_pt1 | contig 17348 bp, 17 predicted proteins | sample 1595161 | NCBI WGS metagenome assembly OJHK01 (sample SAMN05416842, study PRJEB24817) | seawater metagenome | isolation source: Sea water | place: Canada:Atlantic | collected 2013-07 | reverse complement strand
CGAGATGTAGAGAGGTCTCGTGGGCTCGGAGATGTGTATAAGAGACAGAAGATTACCAGCGGATTTAGCTGCGTTGGCTTGCGGCTCGGCTGCAAATTTCGCGTTTGAGAATTTCGGTTTTAGAGATAAGGGGTTTGGGTGGGCGGCGGTCATCGTGTTCCAGTACTGCAAAATCAACATGAAACGTCCTCTTTCCTATCGGTGTAATGTATCGAACGAGTGTGGTGATAAAACTATGCTAGATCGATTTCAGGCCACCTCGCGGCAAATTAACAGAAATCCCCACGCCAAAACGTTTTTAAGCCACGGCGTTTAGCCTTCCAACTATACCCCATGCCTTCGCTAAGCCAAAGGGCATGCACCGGCATTAGCGCTAGTGTATATTGAGTGCCGGTTCGTGTGCCGCTGCGCGAAGCCATTTGGCTCATTCTCTTGGCTCAGCCTCTTGGCTAAAGCTCGCCGGCAACCGCCAAACTGCCAAACTATAGTGCCACAAGAGATGAAGGTGACCACCCATGACCGACAAAGACAGCCGCAAATATTCAAAACTCGTCGTCGACGGAGTCGAGCAAGCACCGAGCCGCGCCATGCTGCGCGCCGTGGGATTCCGCGATGACGACTTTAAAAAACCACAGATCGGCATCGCGTCCACATGGAGCATGGTCACTCCCTGTAACATGCACATAAACAAACTCGCCGAAGACGTAAACAAAGCGACCGACGCGGCAGGCGGCAAAGGCATTATTTACAGCTGCCCGACTATTTCTGACGGCATATCGATGGGCACCGAAGGAATGAAATATTCTTTGGTTTCGCGTGAGGTCATCGCCGAAAGCGTCGAGACAGTCTCGGGCTGTATGGGTCACGATGGCATCATTACCATCGGGGGTTGCGACAAAAATATGCCAGGGCTTTTAATGGGCATGTCGCGACTAAATCGACCTTCGATTTTCGTCTATGGCGGCACAATTCAGCCCGGCCCGAACCACACTAATGTCGTGTCAGTTTTCGAAGCCGTTGGTGGTCACGCCGCCGGCAAGGTGTCGGATATTGAACTTAAAAATATCGAAGAGACCGCAATCCCCGGACCCGGATCTTGCGGTGGCATGTATACAGCCAACACAATGGCCTCGGCGATAGAAGCGATGGGCATGAGTTTGCCAAATTCCTCTGCGCAAGATGCAACTTCTCCTGAAAAACAGCAAGACTGTTTGGACGCGGGCGCAGCGATAATGCATCTCGTAAAAAATGACATTAAGCCCTCTGACATCATGACGCGCGCCGCCTTCGAGAACGCAATCAAAGTCGTCATCGCGCTAGGCGGGTCAACAAACGCTGTTCTCCATCTTATTGCGATGGCGTTTTCGATGGGCGTGGACATTGAACTCGACGACTTTACCCGCCTTGGCAAGAAGACCCCGATGGTTGCAGACTTAAAACCAAGCGGCAAATATTTGATGTCGGAGCTAATCAAGATAGGCGGTATCCAGCCACTTATGAAAACCATGCTTGATGCTGGCATGCTTGATGGAAGCTGTATGACGGTTACAGGCAAGACTCTTGCCGAAAACCTTGCGAACGTGAAGCCCTACCCCGATGGCCAAGACATCATTCGCCCATTCGACAATCCAATCAAAAAAAACAGCCACCTGTGTGTGCTGCGTGGCAATCTTGCGCCGGGTGGTGCGGTCGCTAAAATCACCGGTAAAGAAGGCGTGTCGTTTACGGGCAACGCCCGCGTCTACAATTCTGAAGAGGAGTGTCTCGCCGGCGTGCTCGACGGCACAGTCGTCTCGGGCGACGTCCTTGTTATTCGATATGAGGGGCCTCGCGGTGCGCCGGGCATGCGCGAAATGCTCAGCCCAACGTCTGCAATTATGGGTAAAGGGTTGGGTCAAGAGATTGCCCTCATCACCGATGGCCGTTTCTCTGGCGGTAGCCACGGCTTCGTTGTGGGCCATGTGACGCCAGAAGCGAGTGAAGGCGGGCCGATCGCGATAGTTGAGACAGGCGACAAGATTTCGATAGATGCCGACGCCAATACGGTCGAGCTACATATCAGCGATGAAAAAATTGCTGCACGCCTTGCCAAATGGCAGAAGCCTGCGGCGCGTTACACGCGCGGTGTGCTGGCAAAGTATGCCGCGACGGTTGCCTCAGCCTCCGAGGGCGCTGTGACTGACAAGTATCTGTAACGGAGTATCGCCGTGGACGCAGTGTTTTCAACTTTGGCGGAAGCCATCGACGGCGGTGCGCTGCAGGCCGGCGCACTCTGGGCTCTGCGAAGCATCCCCGGCTTTCCACCGATCATTCAAACCGTGCACATTCTCGGCATAGCAGCGATTATGGGAAGCGTCGTTATGATCAATCTGCGCATGCTGGGGCTAGCGCTCCCTAGCCAGCAGCTCTTGGAGATGAATACGCGCCTCGTGCCGTGGCTGTGGTGGGCACTTCTAGCCAATGCTGTGTCGGGCGGTTTTTTCTTGTTTGCACGTCCCTTTCGTTATCTAGACAATCCTGTGTTTCTGTGGAAGCTCGCTTTTTTACTCCCCGCGATAGCGCTTAGTTTTTTAGTCTATCGAATCAGTCTTCGAGGGGAGGACATTTGGTCACGCACAGCAGCGAGAAGAGTAACGTGCAAGCTCGCTGCGTTGCTTTCCCTCGGACTCTGGATAATGACTGCCATGGCAGGACGCTGGATCGCTTATGCGGAGTATCTTTACTATCCCGCTTAGCGGATGACACCCGAACCAAAAATACGCGACAGAGAACTCACGAATCTCATCACCGAGCAAAACACCACCTAGAGTGAGCGTCATGTTAGAGGAACTATTAAAAGCCCCTTTCTGGATTGATATCGAGAACTGGCCGCTTTCTTGGGAGATTGGCGGCACGTCTTGGTTTCCCTTTCTCGAATCGATTCACGTAATCGCCGCGGCGTTGCTTGTCGGCGCGATTGCGACGATAGACCTGCGGCTCCTCGGTGTCGGCGCCGTTCGTTACCCGCTTTCAACGCTCGGTCGCGAAATCCTCCCCTGGGTGTGGGGGGCATTCGTGATCGCGCTCATCACAGGGCTAGGCATGTTTATTACCCGCGCCGCCTCTCACGTTGTTAACCCAGCGTTCCAATGGAAAATTATTCTACTCGCGCTTGCGGGGATAAATATGCTACACCTGCACCGCAGCCTTTCCACTCTGCTGCAAGCTGATGACGCAAGTAGCAAGCCTCATCTCAGACTTCGACTTGCGGGATTAGCCTCCCTGCTCCTTTGGTGTGGCGTCATGCTCGCAGGCCGCTGGATCGGGCACATCGTCTAGCGAGCGACTACTAACTAGTTGCTGAAACCAAAGGCTACAAAACAAAGACCAAGATTCAAGGAGCAGGGATGAAGCGACTCATAATCTGCGCAGACGGCACTTGGGGATCTCCTGAAACTAAACACCCTAGCAATGTTGTTCGGTTAACGCGCGCCATCGCCTCTTATGGATTTAGCTGCGGCACGCCTAACGAGCAAGCAAAAGACGAGCAGATAGTCTACTATGACCTGGGCATAGGTACCGATGCAGACAAACACCTCGCCGCGATTACCGGCGCCGGCATCGACAAGAATATACAAGACTGCTACCGGTTTCTCGTTCACATTTTTGCCTTGGGCGATGAACTCTTTTTCTTTGGATTCAGCCGCGGCGCTTACACCGTCCGCTCGCTAGCTGGGCTTGTGCGCAACGCCGGCATTCTAAAATCGAATAAGGCTGAGCGAATACCCGAGGCCTATGCTATGTACCGTCGCCGAGGCAGGGCTGCTTCGCCAGACTCGCTAGCCGCTGAAGATTTTCGGCATCAGTATTGCCATGCCGATCGAACACCGCTCGCTTTCATCGGGGTATGGGAAACGGTCGGGACACTAGCCACCCCCACCGTTCTGGGGCTCACTCAACAAGCGCAGCTTTCTCTTTCACGATACGGCATTAAGCAGTATCGTGAAAACTGCGCGCCTCGCACTAGCGCTCGATGAACGCCGGAGCGACTTCGCACCCTGTCTCTGGCAGCCTAAAACAGGAGTCGACCTCAAGCAAAGCTGGTTTGTTGGCAGCCACAGTGATGTTGGGGGCGGCAATGCAAACACAGCCCTGAGCACCCTAGCGCTTGTCTGGCTAGCGAGCGAGGCACAGTCGCAAGGGCTAAGGCTTGACCCCGATTCCGATCTGGCCACTATGATTCTAAGCCCAGCAGACCCACCCACATCGACAAAGATTAAAATACAAAATTCGACCCGCGCGCTCAAACATCATCTCGATTCTCGATCGGGTGATTGGAATCGCGTAAAAATAGAGCAATAGAGTCTAATAAAACCGCACCAAAGGAAAAGCGACCTTGAATGAAGCGCGACTAAAACAAGCGGAGAGATGGTTTCTCACCAAGTACCCTGGCGGTTTCGCCCACCCTGAGCTTGAAGCAGTTGGGAAGAAACATCGTTTAGACAAAATGCAGGCTTTCGTCGAGGAGAGTTTCGCGAAGAAAAAGTTCCGCGACACCGACGACCTGCTGACAGACTGGGTCAAACTGGTAAGCCGCGCGTCTTTGGTCTCGATATTCGAGAAACCCAAATTCCGTGATTTAGTGAGCAACTTAACGCCAAAGGAGAAGAATCGTTTTACCGCCGGTCTAAAAGCTCAGCTGCACGGCGATCAAGAAAAAGGTTTCGAACAGGTATTACAGATACTGCTGCGTTATAAATTCGCCAAATGGTCAATCATCAGCCTCGCTCCGGTTTACGCCAACCCGCAAGACGAAGTATTCGTTAAGCCCACCACAGCAAAGGGCATCATTAGTTATTTAGAGCTAGACAATCTCGTGTATCGACCCCAGCCAAGCTGGGAGTTTTATACTGAATTCCGGCACCAGATAGCACGGTTGCGCACACGTGTTGATCCGAGTATTGCGCCGAATAGCCCTGCCTTCACCGGCTTTTTGATGATGGCGCTGCGGGCCGGGGAAGAACTTTCTGGTAGGCCTTAAGGATTCAACAGCCTCGCAAATCTCCGATTCCTTTTGGAATGAGCAAATTAATTCTCTTGCTCTAGGGGATTGCTCCTTCACACCACAGTGCTATGCTCTAACAAAATAATACAAGTAGAGAGTAGCTATGCATTGCTCATCACTATTCGATAACGCGCAACTGACGTGTCTCGCAGCTGAACGTGGGGCAAGCCAGCAGCCATCACGCCTCCCTTCGTCGCATTTCCTTCCCCCTGAAACATGGTCTTTGTCGACTCTGGTTAAATGGGTAGCGTCTATTCTCTTGGTCAGTCTAGCAACTATCTCTCTCAGCTTTGCAGAGGATGCAGGGAATCTTTACAACACGCCTTTCGACATTAATGCGGGCGCGAGCTATTTCGAAAAACAATGTTCCCGCTGCCATGGCTTTGATGCCCGTGGTAATGATGAGGTTGGGGCGCCGAACCTCACGGGGACGCTCAAGCGTGCGAGCAGCAGCGCTGGCATCTATACAATTTTACGCGAGGGGATAAGTGGAACGGCAATGATGGCAGTCGATCCAAAAGTGCCAGACTCGCAGCTTTGGCAGCTTGCCGCATATATCGAGTCACTGAGCCGAGAAGCCGCAAGCATCGCGGTGAACGGATCGGCCGAAGCTGGCGCTGTGCTTTTCAACGAAACCGGAGAATGCCTTGATTGCCATATGCTTGCTGGACACGGAGGCAGGCTTGGCCCCGATCTAACTAGTATTGGCAGCGAACTCAGCCCTGATGAACTCGCGCTTGCCTTGCTCGAGCCCAGCGCAGAGGTTGCGCCGCGTTGGTGGACAGTGTCGCTTACCGATAAAAACGGCGTAAGCCGCAAGGGCTTACGCATGAACGAAGACAGTTTTTCAGTCCGAATTATGGATGCTGACTCCCAGCTTTGGTCGTATCCACGCACCGCCCTCAGCCGCATCGTCCGCAGCGAAGAGTCGACAATGCCTAGCTATGCTGCGCGCTTCGATGATGCGCAGATCGATGACCTTGTTGCCTACCTCTATTCACTTCGACCGGAGACGACACCATGAGCCGAATCTATGCAATCACTGCAATCTGCTACCTACACTCAACGCTGACAGCATCTCTTAGAACCTACAGCGCTGGGGCACGCACCCTACTCTGTATCCTACCTTTTCTATTCGGCACGCTTACAGCGCGGGCGCAATCTGCAGCGGAAGAGCCTTTCGCCACTGTCATTACACCCGACTTCGGCGCCGTCACCTGGGAACGCCTCGTTGCCGCCGAGAGTGAACCCCATAATTGGTTAAGCTATTCGGGGACGCATTCGTCGCAGCGCTTCAGCAAACTCGACGTAATCGATCGCTACAACGTTGACCAGCTCGAAATGAAATGGGCTTATCAAATTCCTGTGATCGATCGCGCAGAAACAGTGCCACTTGTCGTCGATGGCATTATGTTTATTACCGAGGCGCCAAGTAATGTCGTTGCGGTTGACGCCCGCACCGGTCGCGAGTACTGGCGCTTTGATTATCAGATTCCCGACGATATCCGCATCTGCTGCGGCCGCAACAACCGTGGCGTTGCACTCCTAGGCGAAACCCTTTTCATGAGCACATTGGATGCGCATTTAGTCGCTATCGATGCGCGTACCGGCAACCTGCTCTGGGACGTCACGGTAGCCGACTACAAAGCTGGTTATTCGAAGACGGCTGCACCTTTAATTGTGAAAGACAAAGTCATTACCGGAATTGCCGGCGGTGAATATGGCATTCGCGGATTCATCGACGCGTACGATGCAAAAACCGGAGAACTCGCGTGGCGCACCTATGCGATTCCGGGTGAGGGTGAGCCTGGCAATGATACATGGTCAGGAGACTCTTGGAAGACTGGCGGCGCAGCAACATGGCTCACAGGCTCTTACGATGCCGATCTCAACTTGATCTATTGGGGCACAGGCAATCCTGGCCCCGATTGGAACGGCGACGTAAGGCTAGGCGACAACCTTTACTCTGACTCGGTGCTTGCGCTGAACGGCGATAGCGGCGAAATCGACTGGCATTTCCAATTTACGCCTCACGACGTTCACGATTACGACTCAATTCAAATTCCTATCCTTGCGGATATCGCCATCGATGGCCGCGACCGTAAAGCGATGCTGTGGGCTAATCGCAACGGTTTCTTCTACACCCTTGATCGCAGTACCGGTGAATTTCTCAAGGGCAAGGCCTATGCCACTCAAACTTGGGCACAGGGTCTCGACGCAGTGGGTCGACCGGTTCGGGTTGCAGGGATGGCACCGTCCTATGAGGGCACACTTGTTGCACCCCCAATCGTTGGCGCAACTAACTGGTACTCCCCTGCATTTTCGCAGCAAACAGGCTTATTTTATGTCACCGCGTTCGATGGCGAGCAAGAATTTTTCAAACGCGACCAGGATTACGAAGAGGGAGAAAGCTTTACCGGCGGCGGTGGACGTTACCTCAAACCAATGGATGCATTTCATAGCGCGATTAGGGCAATAGACCCCACAACCGCAGAAATAGTCTGGGAATTCCCCATTATGCCGCGCTCGTCGGCAGGGATAACGACTACCGCCGGCGGCTTGCTTTTTAGTGGCAGTGCCGACGGTTATTTCTACGCGCTTGATGCAGCGACCGGCGACGAATTGTGGCACACCTCACTCGGCGCGAGAGTTCACGCTGCGCCGATGACGTATGCGGTGGACGGCAAACAGTTCGTCACAATAGCCTCCGGTAATGTCCTCTTTACCTTTGGCTTACCCGACTAACCGATCTGCCAAACATTGGGTCAGACGAAGGGGGCAACGAGCTCTTCGCTGACCTCCCAAAGACGTTCTGCATCTACATCGGTTGCGTGATCAGCAACCCGAACCTTGCGTCGTTCATAAAAATAATGTCCATTCGCACCGACGCTTGCTGGGTCCTCAGAACTTGCCAACCAGATAAAAGTATCAGCTCCTTTTTTGATGCTCACCATAAATGGATAGATCACAAAGCCAATTGTGCGAGCGAGTAGACCGCCTTTACTCCAGATTGGCGTGCGCACCGCACCGGGATGAAAAGAACTGGTTACAATATTGTGTTCGCCAACTCTGCGTTGTAACTCGCGCGCCGTAAGCAAGTTCATGAGTTTGGAGCGCCCATAGGCAACGAGCGTCTTATAGCCGGTTCGTAAACCGAGGTCATCGAAATTTAATGCGCTATTCGTATGCCCGTAAGAGCTTGTGAAGACCACTCTCGCCTGGCCACTTGCTGCCGCTCTTTCTAGCGCTGGCATCAATTTCTTTGTGAGAAGGAAGCCCGACAGATGATTCGTGACCAGAGTTGTCTCAAACCCTTCGCTCGTCTCGCTACGCTGGCCATTGGCTGACCCTGCGTTATTACACAATACGTCAATCTTCAAAAACTCCCTCAAAAGCCGGTCGGCAACAGCACTGACACTCTCGAGCGAGCTAAAATCAGCAACATAGAGCAGTCCTTGGTCGTTACCGGTCTCCAACTCTATTTTAGCCAGCGCTGCATGGCCACGCTGCTCGCTGCGGCAAACTAGAACAAGGCGCGCGCCCCGCGCAGCAAAATTTCGCGCAGCCTCAAAGCCAATACCGCTATTGCCGCCGGTCACTACATAGACTTTACCCAAAAGATCTTGATCGCATTTATTCATCCCGCATTTCCTATCTTGAAGAGAGCACGTAGTGTCTAACGAGGGCACCTGCTATCTAAAAAGAGCACCTGTTATTTATAAAGAGCAACTATCACCTAGGCACACGAGTCGCCTTAAGAGGCCACTCGTGCTGTGTATCACTTGAACTCGCGCGCCCTTAAGGCTATTTTCCATTACTCGACACCACAACCCTGTCTCAGCACACGGTAGGATATTAAGCATGGACACTAAAACGAAAGTCACGACAACCGAGCACACAGGCGAGCGTCAGGCATCTTTCACTCGCTTCGACGAATGCAGCAAGCAAGACGCCGAAATTATTCTTGAGAATTATACGCAATTCGCGCAGGAAATACCGACGCGCGTCCTCGACCACTTGCGACTCCTCGACGGCGACTTCGGCGGCTTCAATATCGACAGACTCCAGCATAGCCTGCAAACCGCAACACGCGCGCTGCGCGACGGACGCGATGAAGAGTATGTAGTCTGTGCCCTACTCCATGATATCGGCGACACCCTTGGCACTTATGATCACGGCGGACTCGCCGCAGCGATACTCAAACCCTTCGTTAGCGAAGCCAATCATTGGATGCTACAAAACCACCCAATTTTCCAAGGCTACTATTACTTCGAATACCTGGGCGGAAATAAAGATGCTCGCGAAAAATTTGCCGACCATCCGCACTATGAACACACCAAAGAGTTTGTCGAACTATACGATATGCCTGCCTTCGACACCGAATACGACAGCTTGCCGTTAGAGGACTTTGAGCCCTTAGTGAGACGCGTAATGAGCAAGGCTGTCGAGGTTGCTACATAGCCGGCACTGCTTCAAACTCACCACAAAAAATAGAAACCGATAACCACTTTGATGCACAATCGAGAAATACATGTCGCAACCCCCGAAGAAACGTCAGCAAGAGTCCGCAGCTCAAGCCAGCACTGCACATATCAGCCGCTTCCCTATTCCACCCCTTAACGCGATGGAGCCAGATATCCGCGAGCGTATCGAAGCTGTTCAGGCGAAGTCGGGGTTTATCCCTAATATCTTCCTGGCGCTAGCACATCGGCCAGACGAGTTTCGCGCCTTCTTTGCGCTGCACGACTCACTGGTCGATAAAGACGATGGGCTGAGCAAAGCAGAGCGCGAAATGATTATTGTGGTGACCTCTGCGCTCAATCAATGCCTCTACTGCGTGATCGCGCACGGCGCTATTCTGCGCATTCGCGCCAAAGATTCGCTGCTCGCCGATAAGCTTGCGGTAAATTATCTCAAAGCCGAGCTAGAGCCTCGCCAGCGCGTGATGCTCGACTATGCAAGCAAGGTTTGCATGGCCGCTGACAGCATAGAAGACGAAGATTTTGAGGCGCTTGAAGAAGCGGGTTTCGACCAAGAGGAGATTTGGGACATCGGCGCCATCGCGGCCCTTTTCGCCATGTCTAACCGCCTCGCGAATGTGATGAGCTTGCAGCCGAACGCTGAGTTTTATGCATTAGCACGCTAAACCGTCGCGGCGAAAACACACGAGATTTTCGACTTTATGGCTACTGATTTCACTATTACCGCACTCAACGACGCCACTGATTCAGAAAACCGAATGCATAGCGACGAGGTTGCTGCCCGCTATGGCTTTGCGGGCGCACTTGTAAGCGGGGTCAATGTATTTGGCTATATGACACAACCGTTGGTCGCCGAGTTTGGCGCTGAATGGTTATCGAACACTGGCTTCGACGTCAGATTTTTGTTGCCCGCTTACGAGCAAGATGCGGTAAGCGTTACCTATACGCAGGCAGAGGAATCGATGCAAGCTAACAGCCGGCACCGAATCGACACCTGTGCGTCCAATCAACATGACATCACCCTTGCAAAACTCGCCTCGTGGCCTCTGGGGCCAATTGACTCTTCGCAGGCACAAGCAATGCGAGTCCAGGCAAAGCAGGAAGCGGCGATTTATGAAGAGGCCGCAAGACCCGAGCTAAGCTGGGATGTTATTCACTTAGAGCATGCTGCACCAACCTGGCATTGGACCCCATTAAAAGAAGACAACGACCGCCATGTCGAGGCCCAGAGAGATCCGGCCGCGTGCTATCGCGGCACCGACCCGCTAATTCACCCCTATTTTCTTCTCGACACCTGTAACCGGGCATTGATGCGGCTTTACGTGCTACCTGCATGGATTCATGTCGGCACCGTAGGCAGTATGATAAGAGCAATAAAAGTAGGCGAAGCGATCACCGTCGATTGTCGCCCAATCGAGCGATGGGAACGCAAAGGACACCAGTTCATTCGCCTCTATATCGCCATGTTTTCGCAAGATGACCTCGTCTTCGAAGCAGAACACACCGCCATTTTTAGTATTGCCGCGAAGTAGCTCTATAAAGTAGCTCGCGAGTTAACTAGGGTCATCTCGCTTGCGCAGCAAGCGTCTCACTGCAGTCAGCAAAAGGAAGATAGTTATGTCGACTCTGTCTATTCAAGTTAAGGCTAATCGCGCCTTTATCGCGAAGTCGCGCTTACCCAAAGCGGGCCTTCTTTTTATTGTGGGACTCTTGGCCTTTATCAGCGGCACTGCGCAAAGCGCAGACCTCATAGCCGAGCGCATTCTGCCTCTGCGCGAACGCGCGGCACTACAAGACGAGATTCTTGCCGATCGACTCGACAATTTGGTGCCGCAACTGATGCGCCGCGAAGGTATTAAAGCGTGGGTGCTCATCGCCCGCGAATACAATGAAGACCCGATTGTTAAAACCATGCTTCCCGCCACTTGGCTAAATGCGCGCCGTCGCACCGTGCTGCTGTTTATCGACCGTGGCGAGGCGCTCGGTGTCGAGCGGATGGCTGTTGCGCGCTATGCAGTCGGCGATCTTTTTCCTGGCGTGTGGAATCCAGAAGAACAACCTGATCAATACGCGCGCATTGCCGAAATCTTAAGCGCAGCGAATCCTAAGAATATCGCGCTGAATTTCTCTAACGATTATGCGCTTGCCGACGGCCTCACCTATTCCGAGCAACGCGATTTTAGCGCGGCGTTACCGAGTGAATTGCGCAGCAGACTCGTGTCATCGGAACCAGTTGCGGTGGGCTGGTTAGAGACACGCACCGACAAAGAGATGTCAGCGTATGCTGATGTCATGGCTATAGCCCATGACATTATCGCCGAGGGCTTCTCGCGAGAAGCGATTACCCCGGGAATCACGACAACAGAAGATTTAGAGTGGTGGTATCGGCAACGGGTTAATGACTTGGGACTGACTACGTGGTTTCACAACAGCATCGAAATCGAGCGGCCTAAAAAGGTAAGCGCGGCACTCATGGCGCAGGGTGCGGCATTAGACATTATCTATCCGGGCGATCATGTGCATATCGACTTCGGTATTACGTATCTGAACTTACAAACAGACACGCAGCAGAACGCGTATATTCTCAAAGCAGGTGAAACCGAGGCGCCGAACCACCTTCAGAGGGCGCTTAGCGAAGGCAACACACTCCAAGATATCCTCACCGCCAATTTCAGGGTGGGCCGCACCGGCAACGACATACTTGCGCGCAGCAGAGCGCAGGCAATTGACCGTGGATTAACGCCGATAATTTACACTCACCCCATTGGACTTCATGGCCACGCCGCCGGCACGACTATTGGTATGTGGGACAAACAGGACGGCGTTCCGGGCAGCGGCGACTATGCGATGCAGCCCAATACCGCTTACTCCATCGAACTTACCGCAGAGGTAAGTTTACCCGAATGGGGGGACGACCCTCTAAAAATGAAACTCGAGCAGGATGGCTTCTTCGACGGCGAGACGTTCCGCTATATTCAACCTCGCCAAACCCAATATCATCTCGTTAGCAGTGATTGATCGAGGTTAACGCCCTATACGAGCCGGCTCGCGTAGGGTAGATTACAGGGCTTAAAACACTTAAGCCTCCTGGCTTCGAGCAAAAAGTTAACACATGAAAATAAGCGTGCTAGAAGACACTGCGCTCGGTCAAAACGCGCACAGCGACAGATCACTCGACGGTGGAGTGCGCGGCGATAAAGAAGCACTCGCGCTTGCCAGTCGCATAGACACCGCACGACTCGCCCAAGAAGCGGCGCATTGTCGAGATTTAGGGTTTGGCGATGTCGTCACTTACTCACGCAAGGTGTTCATCCCACTTACCCAACTCTGCCGAGATGTCTGCCACTACTGCACTTTCGCACAAACGCCAAAACATATTCCTCAGGCGTATATGCCGATCGACGAAGTCATAGCGACCTGCAAAGCTGGTGCCGCATTGGGCTGTCAAGAAGCGCTTTTCACGCTTGGTGAAAAACCAGAATTGCGCTATCGCGCCGCGCGCGAAAGCCTTGCCGCATTAGGTTTCAAGACGACCATAGACTACGTGATCGAAGTCGCGCGGCGAGTGCTTGTCGAGACTGGGCTGCTACCGCATATTAACGCCGGCAATCTTACCCGCGACGAAATGCTCGCCTTGCGTGACGTGAGCGCGTCGATGGGCATCATGCTTGAGTCTGCCTCTTCACGACTCTGCGAGAAGGGTATGCCGCATTATGGTTCGCCGGACAAAGATCCTATCACTCGCCTGGCGACGCTTGATCTCGCCGGCGAACTGCGCGTGCCTTTTACGTCTGGCATTTTAATAGGCATTGGTGAAACGCGGTTAGAACGCATCGAGTCGCTGCTCGCTCTCAGAGCATCGCATCGTCGCTACGGACATCTGCAAGAAGTCATTGTGCAGAATTTTCGTGCAAAGCCACACACTAAGATGGCACTTGCTCCAGAGCCTGATCTAGAAGAACTGGTGTGGACTATCGCCGTCGCACGATTGATTTTTGGTGCCGAGATGTCTATTCAAGCACCGCCCAATTTGAGCCCCGGCGTATTAGAGCAATTGGTTGCAGCCGGCATTAACGATTGGGGCGGCGTGTCGCCGCTAACCCCCGATCACGTCAATCCTGAGGCGCCTTGGCCGCATCTCGCCCAACTAGCACGTGACACGGGCAGCGCGGGTAAATATCTCGATCAGCGCTTAACACTCTATCCACGCTACCTTGCAGAAGCAGACACATGGCTTTCGCCAAAAGTGCAGCCCGCTGCGCGCAAACAAAGTGATGGCGAAGGGTATGCCAAACGTGATGAGTGGATCGCAGGAATTAGCGAGCATGCGCCTGCCACCGAATTGAGCTTGCCGTTCGCACAAGCAAAACCCGCTGTCGCGGCTATAATCGAGCGCTGCCTGGCAGGTGGGCCCGTGGCAGAGACTGAGATCGCTACTCTGCTGCGTAGCCGCGGCGCCGACTTTGGCGCCGTTATTGAGGCCGCCAACACGCTGCGCAAAAAGGTGTGTGACGACACAGTCAGCTATGTGGTAAACCGCAATATCAATTACACCAACGTCTGCTACTTCAAATGTCAGTTCTGTGCCTTTTCTAAAGGCAGTGGCAGCGAGAATCTGCGCGGTAAGCCTTATGACATAAGTGCCGAAGAAATAACTCGGCGCTGCGTCGAAGCATGGGAGCGCGGCGCTACCGAGGTCTGTATGCAGGGTGGGATCCACCCCGACTACACAGGACAGACCTATCTCGACATAATCGCAACCGTGAGAAAAGCAACACCTGCTATGCACATTCATGCTTTTTCACCGCTCGAGGTCTGGCAAGGCGCCGAAACGCTTAACGTGCCGCTGACAGAATTTTTAGCGCGCTTAAAACGTGCGGGGCTCGACACTTTGCCTGGCACTGCAGCTGAAATACTTCACGACGATGTGCGTGCGCACCTGTGCCCCGACAAACTCAATTCGGCACAATGGCTAGAAGTGATGGAAAGCGCCCATGCAATTGGCTTCAGGACAACTGCAACGATTATGTTCGGCCATATCGAGAGCCCCGAGCACAGCGCGCGACATCTCTATTCGATCGCCGAATTGCAGCGTAAGACAGGCGGTTTCACCGAATTCGTGCCCTTGCCCTTTGTGGCGCACGAGGCACCAATGTACAAAAAAGGAAAAGCACGCCGCGGCCCAAGTTACCGCGAGGCTCTCTTGATGCACGCAGTGCCGCGCTTAGTCTTTAACGGCCTCATCGACAACATACAAGCGTCATGGGTTAAAATGGGTCGCGAAGGCGTAGCAGCCTGCCTTAATGCCGGGGCCAACGATGTCGGCGGCTCGCTGATGAATGAAAGCATTACCCGCGCCGCAGGAGCCGAGCACGGCGAAGAATGGTCGCCAGCTGAAATAGAGACGACAATTCGGGGCCTAGGTCGTGAGCCTAGAATGCGCTCGACGCTCTATGCCGACGCGTCCGCAGAGCGACGCGAGAGGGCGCAGCTTGCTGCAGGCCTTGTCCCGATTCATTTAGACCCTGCGGCGAGAACGCAGCGTACTAAGCTTAGCCAGCAATCCTCAGTAGAAAGTTAACGCTGATGGAGACACCGCCCAGCCAAGGCACACACACTCAGAACACTCACTAGGAACACACCATGAAAATTGCCATTACTGGCGCTAACAGCAGCGTCGGCATGAATCTTCTCGCGCAAGTTGACCAGCAGCCCGATCTACAATTTATTGCCGGCGTCCGCTCAGAAAGCGCCCGCAATGCGCTGCCTAGCTCCGCTCAAATTTCCTCCTGCTGTATTCGTTACGACGATGCCGCAGTCCTTGCCCAAGCTCTGGCAGGCGCCGACTGTGTCGTCCACCTTGCTGGTATCTTAATCGAGGGAAAACACAGCAAATACCGAGAGGCGAATGTCGACGCAACCCGCACGGTTGTCGACGCTGCCAAGCAGATTGGCGCGAAGCATATTGTGTTTATCTCGGTTGTCGGTGCCGACCCCACGTCGAGTAATGCCTACTTCCGATCGAAAGGCGAAGCTGAAGCGCTCGTCGCTGCCTCAGGTTTAAGCGCTACGGTCATCCGCACGCCCATATTACTCGGCCCGGGCACCGCTGGTGCAAGCGCTCTCGCCAGCGCGGCCCGCAACCCAAAAGCAAAAGCGCTTGGTGGCGGTCATTACAAAATGCGCCCTCTCGATATTGACGACCTCAACGCAGCGATTGTCAATGCCTGTAAAGAACAGGCAGAGGGCTGTGCGAGCTATGAACTGGTTGGTCCAGAGGCGATTGCTTACTGCGATCTCATCAAAAAGACTGCCCGCAAGATTAATCCCGACTCGACCCTCGAGGTAGGGTCAATACCGATCGGCTTCACAAAGCTGATGGCGGGAATTACGAGCACTCTCAGAGGCGGCGGCTTTACCCCAACGGTTATCGACGTCATCACCCAAGACGAAGAGGTAAGTCACAATGGCTTTGCTGAATTGGGTGTAACGCTTACTTCGCTAGACCGCACGATCGAAAAAATACTGGAGAAATAGACAATGACCGAAGCGAATAGCGACAACAAAATCAATCAAGAGACTGACGACCAATCGGCTGCGCCCGCCAAGAAGAAAAACGGCGTCGGCCGAATAGTCTTTTTGCTCATTACTGCGGTCTGTTTTTACTATCTTTATACGCGGCTCAACGGGGCGGCTGCTCGCGAAGGACTCGGGTTAGCAGATTACATGGCGCAAGTGTTCGCCGCGGTTAACTGGGTGCCGTGGCTCGGACTGATGATCTGCTATTCGCTATTCTACTTCGCCATCGACACACTCGTTGTGACCAAGGCGCTGAATTGGTTTATTTCTGACATTAAATACAAAGACATCGCACCCGTTAGAGCAAGCGCCTACATCATCTCGATCTTTAATGAGCAAATCGGCAAAGGCGCGATGGCTCTCTACCTTAACAAGAGGCATCAAATTCCGAGCTGGGAAGTCGGATCCGTCATGATATTCATCATGTTCTGTGAAGTGTTCTACCTTCTCGTTTGGGCGACGATTGGCTACAGCGTTGGCGGCGATGCTTTGCCGAGCGAATTCGGCCTTATTCCCTATATCGCATCCGGCGCAGCCCTATTTTTAGTGCTGTGGATAGCCTATTTCCGTGGCCTTATCCTGCCTTCCAATGCATTTCGCGATCGCCGAATTTTCCACGCTTTCCGCCAGGCAAAGCCTAGTCACTACCTTGGGTTTTTCTTACTGCGTTCGCCGGCGCTTATTGCAGCAATCGTAGTCTATACGATCGCCCTCAATCTCTTTGGTGTCGACGTGTCGATTATGACGCTTCTTCCCTTGCTGCCAGTAATCTTCTTTGCCGCCGCAGCACCGACACCTATGCGCGCAGGCGCTATAACCTTTTGGGTGTTTTTGTTTCCGGAAAATGAAGGTCAACTTGCCGCGTTCGGCTTCGTGCAGCACAATTTCTTTATCCTGTTTAATGCAGCGATTGGCCTGCTCTTCTGGCGCAAGGCTCAGCGCGACCTGTTTGGCTCGTGATAGCCAATCTACTCACCGCGCTGCGACTCGCGTTAGCAGCGCCGGTTGCTTTGGCCTTTGCGCTGCCCGGAGTGATGAGTGCAGCGAGCCTCGTCGCGATCATTTTACTCGCCATGGCAACCGACGTCGCCGATGGCCGCGCCGCGCGCCGCTTTGGCACGGCTTCTAGCCGAGGCATGCTTTTCGATCATGTCACCGATTTCATCTTCGTGACTTCGGCGCTCGCAGGGCTTGCTGTCTCTTATACACATCTGACGCTGCCGACGAATAGAGAGGTGTAGATC
>OJHK01000808.1_pt1 | contig 17352 bp, 17 predicted proteins | sample 1595161 | NCBI WGS metagenome assembly OJHK01 (sample SAMN05416842, study PRJEB24817) | seawater metagenome | isolation source: Sea water | place: Canada:Atlantic | collected 2013-07 | reverse complement strand
AGATGTAGAGAGGTCTCGTGGGCTCGGAGATGTGTATAAGAGACAGGGTAAAGACCGCCCCAAAATCGGCGGAGGGTTCATCGAGTGCGATCAATGTCAGCGTCATCCGGGCCGGCTTAAGCGCCTCCTGCGGAGTGAAATCAAACGTGGTGGTGCCGACCTTGAATCCTGGCGGTAAGACGGATTGTTCGCGCAACCAGGTGAGGTGTTCGTCGCGATTAGAGAAGATCAGATCGGTGCTTGGCACTCGGCACAACTGGGGTCCGATGGGCGTTGTGTGAAGCTGATTCTGCTTCGAATGATAATTGAATATCAGATTTACGTGGAAATGCCGGGTAGGATAACCATAATCGTTAGTTTTCCGTATCTATCTAATGTCCGATTCTAAGCCCGAATCCTGCGTCTCCGCCCGACGCTCCTTTAGCTCATCCTCAAGCAATATAATGTCATGAATATGGATGAGATTACCGCCAAGGCCGAGGTGCTGTTAGAAGCCCTGCCGTATATCCAACGCTTCCGAGGGTCTACGTTTGTGGTCAAATACGGGGGGAGTTTCATGGACGATCCAGATCCGAGCGTGCGAAGCCGGGTGGCTTACGACATCGCCTTTTTTGCCGCGTGTGGCATCAACACCGTCGTCGTGCATGGCGGTGGCAAAGCGATCACGCGAGCGATGACGAAGTCGGGTTTGCAGGCGAAATTTATCAACGGGATGCGCGTGACGGATGCCGAGACCGTTAAGATCGTGCGATCTACCCTCAACGAAGTGGTTAATCCGGATGTGTGCACGGCGATCAAGGAGGCGAAAGGCAAACCTCATGGGTTGCCGGGTGATGAAGTGCTGCGTTGCCGCAAACTCGAACAAAGCGATGAGGGTGACCCGATTGATTTGGGCTACGTGGGCGAAGTCACCGAGGTGAAGGTGAAATTGATCAAAAAGGCGATCGCCGAGGGATTGATTCCGGTGATCTCGCCGGTGGCTTTGGATCACGATGGTCATCCCTACAACGTCAACGCCGACATGGCTGCCGGAAGAGTAGCCAGTGCCTTGCGCGCTCGCCGGTTGGTTTACATGAGTGACGTTCCGGGATTGTTGAGTGATCCCGACGATCTCGATTCCCTCATCTCGACGCTCAAGATCTCTCAAGTCGAAGGACTCAAGGAAACCGGTGTAATCAGCAAAGGTATGCGGCCGAAGGTCGGCGGTGGGATGCGCGCGCTTCAAGATGGAGTGCACCGGGTTCACTTCATCGATGGTCGATTGCCCCATGCATTGTTGCTCGAGATATTTACCGATCGCGGTATCGGCACTGAGATTGTGCACGGTTGATTGGTCGACTTGGCGAGCGGAGTAAGAATTCGATTGGACGGATGAGCCATCTGGTCCGTTCTCTGATGATTCGATATGAGTTCTGAAATTACGCGCCTCAACACCGTCGACCTCTACGACGCCCACGTGCTCAATAATTACGGGCGCGCCCCGCTGACGTTGGTTCGAGGGCGCGGAGCCAGAGTGTGGGACGACGAAGGGAAGTCGTTCCTCGACTTCACTTCAGGAATTGCGGTGAGCGTGCTTGGGCACTGCCATCCGAAATGGGTGCAGGCCGTGCAACGCCAAGCCGGCGAGTTGATTCATACGAGCAATCTTTTCCGCAACCCGTTGCAAGGTGAACTTGCCCGGCGGCTGGTGGCCCGGGCGGGGCCGGGTCGGTTGTTTTTTTGCAACAGTGGAGCCGAGGCGAATGATGGTTTGCTCAAGCTCGCGCGACTGCATGGCATTCGTAAATCTGGCGGAGTAGAGGGCAAGTGCTTCAAAGTCATCGGCGCGGAAAATGCTTTTCACGGGCGCACGTTTGGCGGCATGAGCGCTACGCCCCAAGAGAAGATCCAGCAGGGGTTTCGACCTTTGTTGGACGGTTTCTCTTTCGGGAAACTCAACGATCTCCAGAGCTTCGCCGATCTGATCGACGAAGACACCGCGGCGATCTTCCTCGAGACGGTGCAGGGCGAGGGCGGTATCAATCCGGCGACTCCCGAATTTCTCCGGGGCCTGCGGGCGCTGTGCACGAAACACAATCTGTTGCTGATGCTCGATGAGGTGCAGTGTGGGATCGGGCGCACGGGAGCGTTCTTCGCCTTTGAACACGCCGATGTGCGGCCCGATGCGATCGGCATGGCCAAAGGTCTCGGCGGAGGTTTTCCCATTGGCGCGATTTGGATAAGCGAGACGTCGGCCGAACTTTTTCAGCCCGGATCGCACGGCTCCACGTTTGGCGGAACGCCGTTGGCGTGCGCCGCGGCTTTGGCGGTGCTCGATGTCATGGAACAGGAAGATCTGCTGGCCCGCGTGCAACAACTCACTCCCGCCTGGCATGAGCAGCTCAAGGCATTGGTCGCCGAATTTCCTCAACATGTGGTCGGCCTAAAAGGCCTCGGGTATTTGGTGGGTCTACAAATGGCCGGAGACGCGCTCGGTTGGGTGGGCAAGTTGCGCGCCGCCGGAATGTTGGCTCCTCCCGCTGGGGGCAACGTCGTTCGGTTACTGCCTCCGCTTAACGCGACGGCGGAAGAACTGACGGAGTCGGTTGAGATTTTCCGGCGCGTTTTGGCTGCAGGGTAAGAGACGTTGCCACGGGGTGGTGTTTCTGAAACCTTGCAGACTCTCAATTCACGGAGTCTTCCGTGTTAGGCCACCCCTCACTCTGTTCTGCCATGCCCCGTATTCGGTTTCTATTTACCCTTGTTCTAGCGCTCGTTGGTGGGCTGGTCGGTGTTAACGCCAAGTCGCCCAATGTGATCCTCATTATGGCAGATGATTTGGGCTACGGGGATCTTTCTAGTTACGGGCAAACGAAGCTGAGCACGCCCCATATCGATCGCCTGGCTTCCGAGGGACTTAAATTTACGGATCACTATTCAGGGAACACCGTGTGCTCTCCGTCACGGGCCGTTTTGATGACTGGAATAAGTTCTGGTCGAAGTTACATCCGCGGCAATTTGTCGGGAGAAGTGGGAGCTTCCTTGGATCCGGAGAAGATCGTGTTACCTGAACTATTCAAGGCCGCCGGTTATGCCACGGGAGCATTTGGTAAATGGGGATTGGGCCATACTCACGTGCCCGGAGACAATAATCCGTTGGCGCATGGTTTTGATGAGTTTGTGGGATGGAAAAGTCAGACCATTGCTCACACGTATTATCCGACCACGTATGTTGAAAATGGCCAGGAGCTGCCGAATCCCGCTGGTGGTTACCTTCATGATTTGATCATGGATCGTGCCACGGATTTCATGCGCAAAAATGCGGAATCTGATACGCCGTTTTTCTGCTATATCCCGACCGCGGTGCCGCATGCGGCGATGCATGCCCCGACTGAGTTGCACGAGAAGTGGCGCAAAATTTTCCCGCAGTTCGATGATGTCGTCGGCACATATCGCGCGGGCGATGAAGACTGTCCAGACGTGCAGAACCCGATCGCCGGATTCGCGGCGATGATGGAGAACTTGGACAATCAAGTCGGAGCTATCCTCCAGCTATTGACTGATCTCGGCATCGACGAAGATACGGTGATTCTCTTCACCAGCGATAACGGTCCGCATCTCGAGGGCGGCCACGATCCGAGTTTCTGGAATTCCTCCGGAGGTTTGCGTGGACACAAACGTGACATGCATGAAGGCGGCATTCGGGCTCCGTTATTGGCTCGCTGGCCCGGCACGATTGAGGCCGGCGCCTCATCGGATCATATCAGTTCGTTTCAGGACATCGTGCCCACCGTCGCGGAGTTATTGAGTCAGCCCGTGCCGGCAGCGGTCGACGGGATTTCGATGATGCCGACGCTTTTGGGCCGGCCGCTCGCCCAGACTGAGCATCCATTTTTGTATTGGGAGTTTTGCAAAGGGTCGGAGCAGAAGCTGTTTTCCCAAGCGGTTCGAGCTGGGGAATGGAAAGCCTATGTCGAGGCCGGCAAATCAATGGAGCTCTTCAATCTCTACGAAGACCCGTATGAGCAACAGGATCTGGCGGCGGAACGCCCTGAGTTAGTCCGCCTGATGAAGATGCGCATTGAAGTGGGCCGGGTGGCTCGTCCGTCCGAGTTGTGACGATTTTAAGGCAGCCCCTTTTAATCTGGCCGCACCGGACCGTTATTTCCTAATTTGATCCTCTTTTCCCTATGAAACACTTCCTCAAAGAGACCGACCTGAGTCCCCCTGAAGTGGCGGAGGTGTTCGCCCTAGCTCGCGATTTTAAAGCCAAGCGCGGCCGTCATACCCCACCGGTTTTGGCTAACCAAACGTGGGCCCTGATTTTCTCTAAATCCAGCACGCGCACGCGGGTGTCCTTCGAAGTCGGTATTCACGAGCTCGGAGGCAACCCCATGTTCCTTAACCGGAATGATATTCAGTTGGACCGGGGTGAATCAATTGAGGACACCGCAAAGGTGCTTTCGCGCTTTGTGCACGGACTGATCGTGCGGACCCACGATCACAGCGATGTCGAGCGAATCGCCGCCGCGGGGACCGTGCCCGTCATCAATGCGCTGACCGACTTCTTGCACCCCTGTCAGATCTACACCGATGCCTTTACCATGGCGGAACGTTGGGTCGGACCGGATGGCGATTTGCTGGGTTCGCTGAAGGGCCGCAAGATAGCCTTTCTCGGTGATACTGCCTGCAACATGGCAAACTCCTGGATATTGGGTGCGGGACTATTCGGCATGAAAATCGCGCTGTCTGGCCCCCCTGGGTTCGAACCTTCAGCGGAGTTTAAGGCCGTTGCCGAAGCAGAGGGCTTTAGTGATGTCTACGAATTCACGACCGATCCTTTTGAGGCGGTTCGCGATGCCGATGTTGTTTATACCGATGTATGGGTGAGCATGGGCAAAGAAGAGGAATCTCAGGCGCGAATCGCTCAGATGTCTCCGTATCAGGTTACCGCGGATTTATTCGCAGCGGCCAAACCGGATGCACTCTTCATGCACTGTCTTCCGGCCCACCCGGGCGAGGAGGTTGCGCAGGAGGTGCTCGATCACGATCGTTGCATCATCTTCGACCAAGCGGAAAACCGGCTTCACGCCCAGAAAGCGATCATGGCTGTCCTCGCCCAACAAGCGCGGGCCTGAGGGAGAGACCTAGTTCTCTAGCACCAGGATATATCCTCCGCTTCTAGCTAAGAAGCTTCCGGTGGTCAGATCACCGTCGTCGATCGATTCGTCCACTTTTGTCATGGTGGCGATATCTGCGGTTGGGCTCCGCACGGACAACCCGTCGGTCACGTCGAATTGCTGATAGTCCCAGTCCCAGACCCCGCCTAGCGGTGTGGGGGCGTTGAATTTACTGAGGCTCAAATAGCCGTTCATTGAATTTGGAATCGCGGATATGCCATCGGATGGCCAAGTTCCGTTTTCGGTGGCGAACGTTTCGAAGGCGTTACCGGCAATTCTGAGATCGTTGGCGAACGAACTCACCTGCGAACGGAGGCGGATCTGTTGGAAAGCCGGAATCGTAATCGCGGCCAATAAACCGATGATGACCACAACCACCATTATCTCGATCAACGTGAAAGCTCGATGTTTGGTTTGGGTCGAATGCATTTTGAGGGAATGGGCTGACATGACTAAAATGGCTGATGTATTCGAGATGAAACGGATTCGCGTTTAGCCCAAGTTCCTAATGCTCCGGAGCGTTATCTTTACCTAGTTTTAGCGCACGAGGGTTTTACTTTGCCCCTGACTGGTCGGAACCCGTAGAACAGCCGTTTATATACGCATGAAAATCGTCCTCGCATACTCTGGTGGTCTAGACACCTCCGTCGTCGTTAAATGGCTCAAGGAAACTTACGGAGCTGAAATTATCACCTATGCTGCCGATGTTGGGCAGGAGGAAGAGCTCAAGGGCTTGAGCGCAAAGGCCCGTAAAACCGGTGCCTCGAAGCACTACACGCTCAATCTAGTGGAGGAATTCGCTCGCGAATACATCTACCCGATGATCCGCGCCAATGCCATTTACGAAGGCCAATACTACTTGGGCACTTCGATCGCTCGTCCCTTGATCGCCAAGGCTCACGTCGAAATCGCCCGTAAGGAAGGCGCGGATACACTCGCCCACGGAGCGACGGGCAAAGGAAACGATCAATGTCGTTTCGAACTCGCCTACATGGCACTCGCTCCCGATCTCACCATCATGGCGCCTTGGCGGATGGCTAATTACCGCGCCGACTTTCCAGGCCGCGCCGAGATGATCACTTACTGCAAGAAGCACAAGATTCCCGTCGAGGCGTCGACCAAGAAGCCCTACTCGATGGATCGGAACCTTCTGCATATTTCCTACGAAGCGGGAATTCTCGAAGATCCCTGGTTTGACCCGACGACGAAGGCCAACAAAGGCATGTTCAAGTTAACGGCTGATCCGGAGGACGCCCCTGACAAGGCCGAATACTTAGAACTCGATTTTGAAAAGGGCGACTGCGTCCGCGTGAACGGCAAGAAGATGTCTCCCGGTAAAGTGGTGAAGACACTCAACACCTTGGGTGGGAAGCATGGCATCGGTCGCGTCGACATCGTGGAAAACCGTTTTGTCGGGATGAAGTCCCGCGGCGTCTATGAGACTCCAGGCGGAACCATTCTCATGCACGGTCATCGTCAGGTCGAAGCTCTGACCATGGACCGCGATCTCATGCACTTGCGCGATGAGCTCATGCCCAAGTATGCCAAACTGATTTACAATGGTTTCTGGTTCACTCCGGAACGCGAGGCGTTGCAGGCGTTCATCGATGACAGTCAGAAGTTCGTTTCGGGAAAAGTTCGTTTGAAGCTCTACAAGGGCAACATCACCACGTGCGGCACGAAATCGAAGTATTCGCTCTACGACGAAAACATCGCATCGATGGAAGGTATTGAAAGCTGGTATAACCAGGACGATGCTACGGGTTTCATTCGTTTGAACGGACTTAGACTTCGCGCCCGGCATATCGCCCAGGGTGGCCCGAAGATCTGATTCTAGCTCGTAAAATTCGCTCATTTCTGAAGGGTAAACGCATCATGCGTTTACCCTTTTTTCTTGGTATTACGGTGGCAGCGCTGGTGAGTTCTGCTCAGCAGCTCCCGCCGGTTCCTGACGAGTCCAATCAATTTGATTTTTGGGTGGGCCATTGGAAGGTGACGACGCCCGACGGGAAGATCGCCGGCCATAATGATATTAAGTCGATCCTCGGTGGCCGAGTGGTGCAGGAGAACTACACCACCCCTGGGCTATTTGCCGGGCACAGCTACAACAGCTACGATGCGGGCAAGAAGCGCTGGGAGCAATTCTGGGTGGATAATTCGGGCACGGCGCTCCACCTCGTTGGTGGCCTCGACGATGACGGACAGATGATTCTCTCCGGCGAACGGGTTAATCCCAACGGTGAAACCGTGATAGATCGCATCACCTGGACACCTAACGCCGATGGTAGCGTGCGCCAACACTGGGAAGTGAGCGCTGATAGTCGCGTGAGTTGGAGCACCCTCTTCGATGGCAAATATGTGCTTGTAGAGGGGCCTGCAGAATTGGAGGAAAATTTCCCGAGACAACCCCCCTCTCACTTGTAAAGATATCCCCATGAGAATTGCGCCTCACCGTTTCACCACCGCAATGCTTGGCCTGATCGCAGGATTATTGACCGCGACCAGCCCTCTCGCCGCGCAGGTGCCAGACGAACTGGCCGGTAATTGGCAGATGGATGATATGAGCCCGTCACTGCTCTATCCATCGAACAAACCCAACTTCAATATTCTGCGGGCAACTTCAGGAAAAAGTAAATGGGCGGATGGATACTTCTTCATGAAATGGTCGACCAAACCTCGGCCTGAACGCGGTTACTATAGTCTCAAGACGGGGCGCGTTTGGATCACCACCTATCGTTGGGTAAACCGGAAGGAAGAACGGGTGGAACATCGCGGCACGGTAAAACGCAATAAGGCCGGCGATATCGTTTGGGCCGGCACGGCCAAAACGACAGGTCGGACCAATGTTACGTGGAAGTTCGAAGCGGTTAAGCAATGATCCGCGCGGCTAGCGGATCACTCTGAAATTAATCCCCGATCTAGAACAACGTATTCGCCGCGACTCCCACGGCGGTGATGGGGCCTTGGTCGGCCAATCCATCGACGGCGCGGTTTACCTTTTGCACCGTAGATTGGGCTTCGAGATAAAGACTGTCGTCGTTGATCAAGCGCCCGAGAGTGCCTTCACCGCTGTTCAACTTGTCGGACAGCTCGTGCAAATTGCTCATCGTTAATTTCAGGTTTGCGCTCGCTTCCTCGTCGTAGAGTAGCGTGCCCAGAGTGCCTTCGCCGATTTTGAGGTGAGCGACCATGGTTTCGGCTTCGCTCATAAAGGTATTGGCGGACTTGGCCGCGGAACGAATGTCGGCAATCGCCGCGATCAGTTCATTGTAGCCATCCTCTTCGGTGAGGAGTTTACCGAGGGTGCCTTCGCCGTCTTTCAAGCGGGAGGTCACGATCTCCATGTTGGTGGTGATGGTTTCGATCTTCTTCCGATTGTCATCGAGCAGAGCGTTCATTTTTCCCATCAGACTGTCCTGGGAACCATCCGTGCCGAGCGCACCGGTGAATTGAGTGAGGGCCTGTTCGACCTTACGGCCGATCTCACCGACTTGAGAAATGACCGTGTTCAAATCGGGAGTGTCTTCCGAGCGCATGGTGCTCCCAGCAGAGAGCGCCGCAGTGTCAGGACGACCGAGGGTGAGCGAGACGTGGTTACTGCCGAGGAGTCCCGACATCGCGATTGTCGCGACGGAGTCCTCCGGGACTTCGACGCCATCGGTAATTTGCATCACAACCTCGGCATGACGACCGTTGAGTCGAGTCTCCTTAACTATGCCGACGCCAACGCCGGCTAGTCGGACATCGTCACCAGCTTTGAGTTCTTTGATGGTGGCGAATCGAGCGGTGAGTTCGTAGGCGGCATCATCGTTGAGCCGGTTGCCGTTGAGCGACTCGTGGGTGATCCAGATTAGGGCCAGTCCGAGTAGGAAGAACAGCCCGACGCGGGCTGACATTTGTGCGTTGTTCATGATGTTGCCTCCAGTGTTTTGAAGCGGGGATTCTGTAGATTGATTTGGGGATTTAGAAATTCGGTGATCAGCGGATCGGTTGCTTGCCGATACTCGGCGGGGGGCGCGATGGAGTGGATCTGGCCATTCTGCATCAGCGCGACTCGATCAGCGATGGTGAGGGAGAGGTCGCGATCGTGGGAAACCACGATACTCGTCACCGCGTATTCCTCGCGCAACGTAGCGATTATTTCGGCGATCGTCGCCGCCATGATGGGATCCAACTCGCTGGTGGGTTCATCGTAGAGCATGAGCTGCGGTTCCATCACCAATGCGCGGGCAATCGCGACCCGCTTGCGCATGCCACCTGACAGTTCCGCGGGCATTTTTTTGGCGGCGTGTTCGATGGAGAGAATCTGCAACGCCCGCATCACCCGATCGTGGATCTCCTTTTTGGAGCAAAGCTGATGTTCGTGGGGATAGAGCGAGAGATTGTTGTAGACGGACAACGAGTTGAGCAATGCGCCGGATTGGAAAACGAGGGCGAGGGCAAATTGGTTACGGGTCTCCGGTTCGGTCGGACTGAGGCCATTGATGTCCAGCGCGCCACGGGTCGGCACTTCGAGTCCAGCGATATGGCGTAGGAGCACCGATTTGCCCGAACCGCTCGGGCCCATGATCACGAAGATTTCGCCGGGTTCGACTTTGAAACTAACGTCGCGCAGGACCTCCTGCTGACCGTAGGTTTTGGACAATCCATCGACGTTGACCGAGGCAGGACTGCGGTCTTCGCGTTGAATACAAGATTTTCGAGGAGAAGCCATGGTGTCAGGCGAGCAGTTTGGTGATGAAGTAATCGAGCGTAAGAATCGCGATCAGCGAGAGCACCACCGCTTTGGTGACGGCGAGACCAATTTCGCGTGGACCGCCTCGGGTTCGCAGGCCGGTATTACAGGAGATGATCATGACTACGATCCCGAAGATTTCCGCTTTGATCAGACCATCGGTGACGTCGCTGAATTTCACATAGGCTTGCAGATTACGAAAAAACTCGTTGGCCGAGAGTCCGATGAAATCAACGTATTCGCAGACGATTGCACCGCCGAACCAACCGACGAGATTAGCCATCATCGTGAGCACCGGCATTACCAGGATAACCGCGAGCAGCCGAGGCAATACGAGTAGTCGTTCGGGAGGGATGTTCATCGTGGTGAGAGCATCGATCTCAGAATTTACTCGCATTGATGCGAGCTCGGCGGTGACCGCACTCCCGACGCGACCGGTGAGGATAATGGCGACCATCACGGGACCCAGCTCGCGGGCCATCGATGCACCGACCAATGCGCCGATGAATTCCTTGGCTCCAAATTCGCGTAAACTGATACCCGCTTGGAGAGCCAGAACGGAACCAATGAAAAAACACAAAATGGCGATGATCGGCATCGAGGTGTAGCCGATGAGAAAGCCCTGTTCAGCGATTCGTTTGAGAATTCGCGGAGCGGCTGGTAGCATAGCAAACGCGCGCCACGTCATGATGACGCCGGCACCGAAGGCTTCGAAGAAATTGTTAATGCGGGTCATCGACGGGAAAGGAATCTGGCTTTGCTGGAGGCGGTGAGGCTGCCAGCGTGGCTGCGTTCGATACTCAGCAGCCCAGCGAAGAAGCCCCAGCGTTTGCCTTCGGGAGTTTGGGTGTAGTCAAACAAAGGTCCGAGGTGAAACTCACGACGCTCTTCGACGGAACTTTCGGTTAGCGTGATGGCGTCCCACAGAAACGAATGCCGGGTTTCGCCGGGCGAGGTTTGATCGAAGCGATAGAACGCGAAGAGCGGGGACCACATTTGACGCATGCGTTCCTGATGAGGAAAAAAGACGTCGATGGGGCTGATGGCCTGCACTTGCACGCGCCCGGCGCCATTATCCCAATGACTGAACAACGGCCAAACATGGCGTTTGATGGCGGGAGCGAGATCGGGCGATTGCCGACTGCGTTGGATCTCGGAGTTGTAGACGAAGTAGAGCAGTTGCTGGCGACGATGATGCAGGTGATTGCTGTCCCATTCGCGATCGCGCCAAAGTGGCCAAAGAACCCAAGTCTGGGTCTTGGCGGGTGAACGAGAGTGGCTGAAAAACGGTGCCCAGCGATTCACATAACGTTCTTCGCCGCGGCCCTGCACCCAAAGCGGATAGAGAAAGTGTTTTGCGTGATAGCGGACTGGCGAAGTGCGATCCACGTAGCCAAAGAACGGCCAGCCATAGGATTCGCTCCGGTAACCGGGGGAGTTGGTTTGCGCGTAAAAGGGCAGAAACCCCGATCGACTCGAGGGAGTATCGGTATCGAGATTTTTGCTACTACGGAATCCGAGAGGCCAAAGAAAGAACTTCCGTTGACTGACGCCGATTTCCTCGCGCTGTCCTGCGATTGGCCAGAATTCGAATCCGCGATGTCCGTCACCGTTGATGGATTTTATGAAAGGCCAAGGTGTGGCGGTGGTGATCTCATCGTTGTTTTGGTAGCGGACGAACAGTGGCGCTAGGAGCCATTGAAGTCGATCCTGACCAAAGCGTTGCCCGATATCGCCGTAGAGAGGAAAGAGCGCGCGGTAACTGGAGTCCTCCTCTCCCGTATCTCGCGAATAATAGAAAGGCCACACACTGAATCGATCGACTTGATCTGAGCCCGCATCGGAGTTGATGAGATTGAAGAATGTCCACCGTTCGCGATCCGATTTCCCGTCAGCGACGTGATACCAGAGCGGGTAGGCGACGCTGACTGACTTTGATCCGTCGGCCCCATCGAATTGATGCCACAGGGGTCGGAAGCCTTGCAGACGATCTCCGGCTGCATTGGTGGAACCGAATCGAAGTGGTCCGAGTGAGCTCCAGCGTTCAACACCTTCGGAATCCGCCGGGCGAGTGACCATCAACGGCCACAGATTGGTCTCATGAGGTTGCACAGAAGCGGCCGTGGCCGCGCAAAGGCACGCGGCCCCGAATACTGCCAGAGCAGAATTGAGACGCAGGATCATGATGTTAGTTTGTTAGTCGAAGGAACAGTCACAGGAGCCGTTCACAATGCAGTTAGGGTCCTAACTACTGCGAATTATTCCCACGGTGCAACTGATTGTTGCGATTGATAAAATGACCTTGTTTGAGGAGGCCCGTCCGAGTTAGACGGCCAATGATTCGCCGGGATCCAGCACATTAAAGCAGTCTGGTGCGATCAGCGCTTGATCGCGGGCCGCCTCGAGGGCGTGCAGCGGAGCATCGCGACCCTCGTCGGTGAGTTGAAATGCTCCCCAGTGCACCCCGATAGATTTGCTGGCGCCGACGGTTTGGTGGATGCGCACGGCTTCGGCGGGGTTGCAGTGTTGGGCCGCCATGAACCACCGGGGCTCGTAGGCTCCGATTGGGATGATCGCCAGATCGGGTTCTCCGCAGCGCTCGCGTAGTTCTTCGAACATGTAGTCGTCCCAAGCGGTGTCGCCGGTGTAGTAAACGGTGCGACCACCCACCTGAAGATAAAATCCAGACCAAAGTCGTCGATTGCGGCGACCTGAGAGACGGTTGCTCCAGTGGCGCGCTGGAGAGGCCCTCACGTGAAATCCGTGAGAAAATTCGTGGGCCTCCCACCAATCCAACTCGATGATACGCTCCTCTGGGAACCCGAAACGTTTTAATAGACTACCGTTACCCAAAGGCGTGACGACGATGGGTGGGTGGGGCAGTTTGGCGAAGTAACGGAGGCTCTCACTGTCGCAGTGATCGTAGTGATCGTGACTCAGAAGGATCACGTGAATCTGCGGTAAGTCCTTGAGCGCGACGGCTGGTGGGTGAACTCGTTTGGGGCCGGCCCATTGCACCGGACTGGTGCGATCGCTAAACAAGGGATCGGTGAGGATATTAGCGTGCCTTGATTGTATTAAGACAGTGGCGTGATTGATCCAGGTGGCACTGACGGTCCCATCGAGTGGAGTGGTCGGAACCGGAGGAGGGTCAATGGCGACAGTTTTGGGCCAAGGTGTGACGGACGAGGTGCGTTTCCACTTAAGAATATCCCGTAATGACCGATCTACGTGGGTTCCGGGATTGAAAAATCGGAAACCATCGCAGTGATCGGATTTAGGAAATCGACGTTGTGAAGCCATGTTGTTTGCGATCTTAGCGGCGCCGACACCTGCGCCACCCCAGTCGGCGAAGTTGGGTGGAAATCGGTGCCGAGTGAAGCGTGGAAGTGTTATCGAATCGACCCTAGGACGGATTGACCAGCTATTGACGTTTGCCAAGCGGGGTAAGGGGACTTCCGTTCGGGTTATGCGAATCAGTGGAGGATCAGCCCGAGGTGTCCCGTTGCTCGTCCCTAAAGGCGATGCAGTCCGTCCGGCGACGGATAGTATGCGGCAAGCCGTTTTCTCCAGCTTGGGCGGACGGGTAGAGGGAGCCCGGTTTCTAGATCTGTTCGCGGGCAGCGGTTCCTACGGCCTCGAGGCGTTGAGTCGCGGCGCATCCGGAGGGCTTTGGGTTGAAAAACACCGCCGCACCTTCGAATTGTTGCGGCGCAACATCGCGGCGGTTTGCCAAAGCATGCAGCGTGATGAGGGGAATCTTGCAGTGCGATGCGGTGATGCGGTCGCGGTTCCTTGGGATACGATGGATTTGGCACCTGACTTGGTGTTTATTGATCCACCTTATCCAGTAATTGAGAAAGTAGCTCCGGCGATATTTTCCGCATTGAAGGGTTTGTTGAGGCATCGAGACGATCCGCGGGTCATTTTTGAGATGCCCGGTGAAGTGAATTTGACTCCGCGTGGATTCGAACTCGTGAAACGTATTGGCAAAGGCCCGCAACAGCCGACGGTTGGTATCTTCAGGCTCGAACCGCGGCCGCGTGCAGTAGACCTAAAGTAACCGTCACTGCTGTTTCGGTGCGTAGAACTCGGTCTCCTAGACTGAGTCGAGGGATATGGTGCGACTGGAGTAGCGCTCGATCAGCGTCATCCCAACCGCGTTCAGGTCCGATCAGGATCCCGTTTGGGGGCGTATCGGAATTCCTCTTTAGGTGTGCGGCCAACGTTGAGGAATAATCGTATAGATCGAGGGCGACCGCGTTGACGCCCTCCTGGCTCCAGCGATCGAGAATTTCGGCGAGGCGTTCATGCCAATGCACTGCGGGGAGGAACGTATCGAAGGCTTGAGCTGCGCCGGTGATCGTTTGCCTGCGCCACTCGCCGTCGGACCAAAGCGAACTGCCGGCATAATTGGGGTCACTCCGGGTGGTCGCGACAAAACTCAACTCGGCTACACCCAAGGTGGTCGCGTCTCTTAAAACATCGCGGGCGGTTTGAGGCCGAGGAAATCCGATGGCTAGTCTGATTAAACTAGCGTGGGTGTGCCCCTGGTTCCATCTGAAATCGAAATGCAGGCCAGATTCGTCGATTGCGGTGACCGTGGCTTTACCTCGAGGCCCATTAATCTCACCGACGTCGAAGGAATCACCGATTTCACGACACAGGACTTTGCGAATGTGTCGGGTGCGCGGGTCGTTCAGGGGGAGTGGCCGGTCGATCTCGGCGGTCTCGAGCAGGACGATATTCACTGGAGGTGGTCCGTGGAAGTTGTTTGCGCGAGCTCGTTTACGGCAGGTTTGCCATTCCCATTTCCCGCGATACGGGGGGGAATGGTGCGCCTGGACGGAATCGAACCGACGACACGACAGGATGCCTAACTAATGACCGTAAGTTACTGTCTGTCAGAGGGTGAAGGGTAGACTGATTTGATCTCATGGTGCCGCTTGGTGCCATGGCATCTGTATTTTCAAGGTCTGGTCGAATGAAATGGTATGCCAAGTATAGGGAACCAGAAACGGGAGAGTGGCTATCGCTGGTCACGCCTTATCGGATGACTGATCCTGGAGGTAAGCGCAAGGCTCTGGTCTGGGCAGCCGAACTGGATCGGGTGGGGGAGGCCACCAAGGGCACCGCCAAGAACGAATCATGGCACCTTTGGGCGCCCGACTGGATTCAACTGACCTATTCATACAACCCTCTGACCTTGAGACGATACAACACCATCTGGTGCTCGCTCTACGATTTCCTTAGTTCCCGACGCATCGGCTGTCCCCGGCTGGTTGAATACAAACACGCTCAGGAATATCTGATTTGGAGGACCAAGCAAAAGCGGAAGGGCGGGAAGTTAATCAACCACAACACCGCGATCACTGAGATCAAGGTCCTGGCCCGGATCATGAAGGAGGCCCAAAGGCGGGGGTATTGTGAAGCCAATCCGCTCTACCAGATGGGCCTTCGCCGGCGCAATGTAGCCGAGAAGCCTGAGATCTCGGATGCTGAGAAGTGGCAGATCGTTCGGGGCCTAAGAGCCCGGGGACCCAAGCGCCAATGGATGAGGACCATGTTTATCGTCGCCATGCACCAAGGGTGCCGAAAGTCCGAGACCTCTGTGCCGCTCTCAGATATCGATTTAGAGCGGGGTACGATCAAATTCAGGGCCAAGGGCCACAATCAGGAGAAGCACGTCTTCACGACTGCTCTACACCCCCGCCTAAAGCATCTGGTGAGGTGGTGTCGTGCCAAGAATATGGATACGCTGACAGGAGAGCGACCGGAACATGATTCGCGTGTTTGGTGGGAATTCTTCCAAAAGATCGAGCTTCCCCATCTCTCGTTCCACTCAACCCGTGTCACCGTGGTTACCAAGATGGCCAGAAACGGGGTGCCGAAGCAGAAGGCCATGCGCTTTATCGGCCACGCCTCCGAGACGGTCCACAGAATCTACGAACGCCTGGTTCCCGAGGATGTGGCCGATGTATCCGAGTCGATCAGGTTCTGACCGCATCACGGCGCCATGAACCCTCCAAGCCACCGTCCCAACGACCAAATTTACCCACGGCCTTAAGGCACTTACGTAAGTTGGTGGGAGGGTTCGAGGGTTCTTGGGATTTGGTGAGAGATGGCCGATTTCATCTGTCACCGGTGAGAGATAGACAGAGTTCTATAGCTCTCAGTAACGAGATTCAGTCTCAGTTAGAGTCCTAAGTGCAAGAGATTGGCGGATGGGAGGGTGAAAAGAGTGAGAGATAGGGGCAAAGTGAGAGATGAGTGACAGATGAAATCGGCCATCTGTCACCAAATCCTATTTTTTTTAAATTTATAATAAGTAACTACTAAGAGAAGAGAGAGAGAGAGAAAGAGAGAGAAAGTGAGAGATGTGAGAGATAAAAGAGAGAAGTCTGGCTGGTAGAAAAAATAAAAAAAAAAGGAAGAGAGGGTAGTGACTTGAAAACATCTATCACATCTCTCACTTTCCCGCTTTTGGCCTCCGCCTCAACCTCCCGATAAATCTCGTAAGTGTTTCAGACCGCTTGCCAAGCCTTCAGCCTCCAGGGAGGCATTCATTGAAATCTCCCGACCTTGCTGTAAGATCGCGGCTAAATGGCTGAGCCTGGACCGAAGAGAACTACCAAACCGTCACGTCAACCTGCCCGCAAATATAACGAGGCTCAGCTGAAGCGGATGCATGAGCTGTATTTCAAATACAACCTGATGCCCTCCGACATCACGCTGAAGCTCAACCACGAGTTCAGCACGATGTTCACCGTCGCTCAGATCAGTCGCGCCGGTTACGAACGCGGATGGCCTAAGATGCGGCGGGAGTTGATGGAGTCTGCTGAGCATCGAGCCACATGCCTCACCCGGCCTGAGACATCTGAGATCGTTGAGGCTGTTGCTACCGATGAGGTGACTAAGATTCACAACTCGACCAGCGTGAAGTCGGCCAGCGTGCTGATCAAGGCGCTGAACCTGGCCGACGCAGCACGCACTCCAAGAGAGATGACGGCAGCAGTGGCCGCAGCCAACGGAGCGTACAACCTCTACGCCAAGGTGAACGGCCTGGATGGTAAGAATAACGGAGGGAGTAACAGCTTCACGTTCAACTTCGCCTCCGCTGGTAAGCCTCCCGCTAAGCAGGTGGAGCAAGTCAAAGCTGTGGTCGAAGCCGTGGTCAGTGACACTGCGGGTCAACGTGCTGATGGTTGACGGCACATATGGCCAGGTCATCTGACGCATTATCTGGGGTCTCAACAAGGGCACCTTGGATCTCAGGAACCCTGCTAACTTGAACAAAAGTCGCTTGTGCGCTCAACTGAACCGTTCACAAGCACATCGTAAGCCATTGATGACTAGCTTCTTGCACAGCTTAAGCGTTAACTAGACATAACGAATATTGTTGAACATACACCCTGTCTCTTATACACATCTCCGAGCCCACGAGACCTCTCTACATCT
>OJHK01000804.1_pt1 | contig 17423 bp, 14 predicted proteins | sample 1595161 | NCBI WGS metagenome assembly OJHK01 (sample SAMN05416842, study PRJEB24817) | seawater metagenome | isolation source: Sea water | place: Canada:Atlantic | collected 2013-07 | reverse complement strand
CTATTCGTCGGCAGCGTCAGATGTGTATAAGAGACAGTACTTAGCCGGTGGCGAAGTAACGTCAACGATTCGTAAAGGCATTATTGATGCTAGTTATTTTATTGATACACCAGAATTGCTTGTTTATGGCATGATTTCAGCACTTTTTGCTGCTGCTACTTGGTTATTAATCGCTTCTGCTTTAGGTTGGCCTGTTTCGACTACTCATTCAATTGTAGGTGCTATCGTTGGTTTTGCTGCGGTAGGTGTTAGTGCTGATGCGGTAGAGTGGAGCAAAGTCGTTGGCATCGTTGGTAGCTGGATTATCACGCCGCTGATATCAGGCGTTATTGCTTTTATTATTTTTAACAGTGCGCAAAAACTCATTTTTGATACGGATAAACCACTGCAGCAAGCTAAGCGCTGGGTTCCTGCTTATATGTTCCTCGCAGGTTTTGTATTATCACTGGTGACTATCAAAAAAGGCCTTAAGCATATTGGCTTAGAAAACGTCAATTTAGGTTTTGTTAACTTTGAAATCAAAGGCGCTGGTGGTTTCTATTTGGCAACTATTGTTGCAATTATTGTGGCTATTATTGGTAAGTTCTTTATCAGCCGCTTAAAGTTTGATGAGAACCTTGCAAAAGAAGCGCACTACGTTAATGTCGAAAAAGTATTCGCGATTCTGATGATTGTTACTGCGTGTGCAATGGCATTTGCCCATGGCTCAAATGATGTTGCTAATGCTATTGGTCCATTAGCTGCCGTTGTTAGTATTGTTGAACAGGACGGAGAAATTGCTGCTAAATCAGCAATAGCTTGGTGGATATTACCATTAGGTGGTTTTGGTATTGTTGCTGGTCTTGCCTTATTTGGTCATAAAGTTATTGCAACAATTGGCCAAGGTATTACCCATTTAACACCAAGTCGTGGTTTCGCTGCTGAATTAGCTGCGGCCAGTACCGTTGTTATTGCTTCAGGGGCTGGTTTACCTATTTCAACAACACAAACTCTAGTTGGTGCTGTGTTAGGTGTGGGTATGGCCCGTGGTATTGCCGCTATTAATTTAGGTGTTGTACGTAACATTGTTGTTTCTTGGGTTATAACATTACCTGTTGGCGCTGGTTTATCTATTATCTTCTTCTGGATTATGCAGGCTACATTTAGTTAGTCGTATACTTCTAGAAAACAGAGTCAAAAAAGCCGCAACATGTTGCGGCTTTTTTATTTCTCATATTTAATCATTACTTCTAAAGTTTCACGATTAAAAAGCTACCTTATCAACTTGTTAATAAACGATGCAATTAACTAAGTTTAGCTACGTTCAGTAACTTCTAATAAGTGGTAACCAAACTGGGTTTGTACTGGGCCTTGTACTGTATTTAAAGGAGCTGAAAAAACAACTTTATCAAATTCAGGAACCATTTGACCTGGGCCAAAGCTACCTAAATCACCACCTTGCGCATTTGATGGGCAGTTCGAATGCTCTTTAGCTACTTCAGCAAAATCTTTACCTGCTTCTATTTCTGCTTTTAAGGCTAAACATTGTTCTTCTGTATCCACTAAAAGGTGGCGTGCACTTGCTTGAGACATACTTGTTTCCTATTTCTGTATTGTGAAATTACAACTATTTTAAAATAATTATAATTGAGCAGAGCTACAGTAACGCATCTAATTAATAATTGAAAGTAAGGTAAATAAAAGTAATTTATTAGCCCTTGAATTCATTGAGTTATTAGCTGTTGAAGAGGCATATTTAAAATGAATGAAACTATCGTAATGTCCTTATACCACGGGCTTCGTACTTTAAAAGAACGATAGTCAAAAGTTGGTAAAGCACTAACTTTAATGATAAGAGTAAAGTACACATCTTAATAGTGAGGATGAAGTGTTCTTGCGTTAGCTATTACTGTAGTAGATTCGCACTTCAAGGTAAATATAGGTAGAATAGCGGCAATTTTTGATTCACCTATTGTACTGATATTTTACTCATATCGCACAAAGCAGTAAGGATTACCTATGGCCTCTCTTCAAGATCAATTGCTCAAAGCAGGGTTAACCACTAAACAAAAAACGCGTCAAGCTAACTCTGATAAACGTAAAAAGAACAAACAGCAGCGCAGCGGTGTTGAACATGGTGCAAGTTTGCAAGAACAAGTAAAGCAAGATTTAGCACGTTCAAAAGCAGAAAAACTTGCGAAAGATAGTGCTCTAAATGATGCAAGAAATGTTGAGCTTGCCAATAAAGAGCAACAATTACGTATCAAACAGATTCTTGAGCATCATCAATTAACGGGTGTCAAAGGTGAGAGTGAATATAACTATACGTTTGACAATAAAGTTAAAAAATTAGCCTTGGATGCTATTACGCATAAAGCGTTAGTAAACGGCCGCTTGGCATTGTGTGGTTTAAATGAAACGACTTACCTTGTTACCAGTGAAACCGCCGAGAAAGTGGCAGAGCTTGATAAAACCCTCATACTCGTGCAGAACGATAAGGTTGAAGTAGAAGAAACAGATGAAGATGATCCGTACGCTGATTATCAAATACCGGATGATTTGATGTGGTAGAAATATCGGCTGGGGTGTTTTTGCTAAATTAGTTTAATTAAATTATTTTTGTGACAATTACCGGGCGGATAAATACCCCTTGAATGTGTTAGAATATCGAAAAAATTAGGTGTTGAACGCACTACAAATACTAACGCTAATACAATGGCTAGCATAAACAGTATGTTAGCTTTATTTAGATTCATTAGATTAACAAGAGTTGTTATTTATTATGTTGATGAAAGCTATCCGTTGGCCAATAGGTCAATTAATTTTATTATTAAATGTTGTTTTTTCACCGAGATCGCCTAAGCGTGCGGCAAGTGAACAAGCCAAACTTGACGCTCAAACACGCTCGCTAAGTTTGTACCAACTACCATCTTGCCCATTTTGTGTGAAAGTGCGCCGTACTATGAAGCGTGAAGGATTGAAAATAGAGTTACGTAATATCAGTGGTAATAATGACTTTAGCGAAGAGCTAATTCGTGAAGGTGGTAAACGTAAAGTGCCTTGTTTACGTATTGAAAAAGAAGATGGCCAAGTACAATGGTTATATGAATCAAATGATGTTGTTAGTCATTTACAAGAGTTAACAAAAGCAGCCTAACCCTGAATAACCTACCAGCCACTGACACTTGATTGAAATGTTGGTGGAGGTAGATCCCCAGAAAACAATTATAACGTTATTGTTGAAATTATTTGTCAGAAAAATGTGTCTATTAAGTTAATCTCTTGTTCTGAAAACTTAGTAGGCCTTTTATGTTGATAAAAACTCCAGAAAAATCCATTTTAAAAACATCCGACATTACCGATGAGTCAATCTATCTGCAACGCCGTCAACTTGTTAAAAGTATGGGGTTTCTCGGGGCCGGTGCTCTCTTAGGCTCAGCAATTTCAACTAAAGCTAACGCTGGGTTTTTTGATAGTAAAGACCCTGATATTGCTGGTTTTAAAACAACACCATTAAATTTTAAAGCGGATAACGATAATCTTTCTTTAATCAAAACTCCTGAACAAAAAGTTATCAGCCACAATAATTTCTATGAATTTGGTGCACAAAAAAATCAGCCGGCCGAATTATCTCAAAACTTTAAGGTAAACCCTTGGCAGTTAACTATTTCCGGAGAATGTGATAACCCTATTACATTGGATTATGATGACTTAACGACTATGTTCGCCTTAGAAGAACGAATCTACCGATTACGTTGTGTTGAAGCTTGGTCGATGGTTGTTCCTTGGATTGGTTTTTCTTTAGCTGATTTATTGAAAAAAGTTGCGCCAAACTCATCGGCTAAATATGTGCTTTTTGAAACACTGCATGATCCAGAGCAGATGCCAGGCCAAAGTAATAGACGCTTAGGTGGCGGTATCGCTTACCCTTATGTTGAAGGGCTGCGTATTGATGAAGCGATGAATCCATTGACCTTAATGAGTGTCGGTTTATATGGTAAAACGTTACCACCACAAAATGGTGCGCCAATTCGTTTAGTTGTGCCTTGGAAGTATGGTTTCAAGAGCATTAAATCTGTAGTGTCAATAAAATTAGTGCGCGAAAAACCACAAACAACATGGAATAAACTCGCCGCTAATGAATATGGGTTTTATGCCAATGTTAATCCTGCACATGATCATCCAAGATGGAGTCAAGCCAGTGAGCGTCGTATAACCTCTGGAGGATTGTTTGTTAAAAACCGCATTGAGACTCTGCCTTTTAATGGTTATGGTGAACAGGTAGCCCATATGTACAAAAATATGGATTTAAGTAAGTATTATTAGGGCTCTATGGCTATATGCATTTCATTACATCGAATAAAGTTTTCCTATTAAAAGTCGTTATTCATCTAGCGGCATTTTTACCTTTAGTAAGTTTATACTATCTTGCCTTTAATGATCAGCTTGGTGCTGATCCTGTGCAGGAGGTTATTCACTTTACCGGTATTGGCGCTTTTAATTTGTTATTAGTCACGCTGACTGTTTCACCTATCGCTAAAAGATTTAAATTGGGCTATCTCCTGCAGGTAAGGCGTTTACTCGGCTTATATACTTTCAGTTATGCGTTCATGCACTTACTTAACTTTTTGGTCTTTGATCTACAACTTGCTTGGTCTTTATTTTTCAATGAAGTTATTAAACGTCCTTATATTACTATTGGTATGATTGCCTTTGTTTTTTTAACAGCACTTGCTGTCACTTCCCTAAATAGCATTAAACGAAAAATGGGTAAATCATGGCAACGTTTGCACAATTACAGTTATTTTACTGCCATTTTAGTGTCTGTTCACTTTTATTGGTCGGTTAAATCAGAGATTATTTCACCATTATTCTACATGCTGCTAACGATTGTATTATTAGCATTTCGCTATAAAAAAATTAAAGAATTGATCCTGTCTATATTTGTTAAAAAAATAACATCAAAATAGCTCTTTTTACATTTGTAACACATTACTTTTTTCTATAATCTATCCTGCTCAATCGGATGATATATATACAAGTTAATGTTTCACTCAAGTGAAGTGTAATAAAAGGGAAGTTCAGGTTTTATGGCGGAGCTAGTCTGGGACAAGGGAATGAGTGTTGGCGTTGATAGCCTTGATAATGATCATAAGCAGCTTATTGCTATTTTAGCTCAATTGATGTCAGCCAAAAACGAAAAATTGGGTCAAGAAGATATTGATGGAATTTTTGAACGGCTTGAAGAGTATTGTCAATCGCACTTTGATCGGGAAGAGGCGCTTCTAGCTAAGATTGATTATCAGCAGCTTGATGCTCATAAACGAAGTCACCAAGCATTTATTAAAAAGATCCCTCAATTAAAAGAGCAATGGTTCGCAAAAGGCTCTGAGTCGGAAGTTGTAAAAGACAAAATTATTTTATTTTTACAGCAATGGTTAATCAAACATATCTTAGAAGAAGACCTAGATTATGTTCCTGCGATACATTGCTTTCAAGAATTTAGCCGTTATCAAAAAGATAAAAAGTCCAAACACCCATGGTTAAGACTTTTTTCGATAAAATTATCGCATTCTCTCATTTTAAGCCACCGTGTTTTAATCACGACACTCCTCCCTGTTGCTGCAACGCTGTTACTCTGTTTCTTTATTCTTCAAGATAATTACCAACGTTATGACAATATTTCTAAGATATTAGGACTCAATTCTGTTATTGAACAAGTCAATGGTATTAGTCATTCATTGCAAGCTGAACGGGGTTTATCTACCGGATACACCAGTTCAAACTATAGAAACTTTGTTGAACAATTAAATGAGCGACGAAAAAATACAGACGCAAAAATACAATATTTCTTAGGATTATTAGATAAATCAGCGAATCAAGAAGTTCAGCTGAGTGTTAGCCGATACATGACAAATTTTAGAAAAATAGTCGAAAACTTATCACGTCATAGAATGCATTTAGATCAGAAAATAGTTGGATTTGACGAAACTTATTATGCATACACTGAATTAATTGATCAGCTTTTATCTGTATCAGATCACTTGGTTCATATAGAAATAGGTTCAAATCATGCCAATGATATTTCAGCCATTAATTCCGTTTTACGCAATAAGGAGTTTATGGGACAAATTCGTGCCATTGGTATGAAAATGGATGAAAATCATCAAAGCAATATTTATAATAATGTTGGTGTGAGTATTTTGGTAGGTAAACAATTAAATACCTTACGAATATTTGAAAGTTCAGCCAACGAAGGTCAAAAGTTAATTTGTGATAATTATTGTGATGCAAAATATCAGCGCCAACATTTAGAATCCACTTACCTAGAAACAATGCAATTTGACGATAAGGATGTCAGAGCTGCAAGGTGGTTCAATGTTATGTCTGAAAAAATTGATAATTTAAATAGTGTTGTTGAAAGGCTCATCAATGAATTTGATAAACAAATATATATTGAAAGCCAGCAATTAAAAACAGAAGGTTATTTGATAATCCTTGCCATGCTAATATTTTTAGTCGCGGCTATCTTTTTTGCTTTAGTGCTAAATTACAGCATTATTAGCCCTGTGAGAAAGCTGACTTTTGCCTTAAATGATATGTCTGAAGGGCAGAATAACATTCACTTTGATCGTATCGATAGTAAAGATGAAATAGGTTCGATGCAGCTCGCTTTTGAAAAGTTGCGCCGAAAGCTTCTCCAAGGAGATGTATATAAAGCAACCGTTAGTCAACAGCAAAAAGAGATCAAGTACCGAAAATCTCAACAGGATCATTTTCAGCAATTAGCATTGACCGATGCTTTGACCGGTGCAGTAAATCGTCATCATTTTAATGAGGTGCTTGACCAAGAAATTGCCAATGTTAATAACTACGGTAATCCTTTATCTATCATGCTGTTAGATATTGATCACTTCAAGCTGGTCAATGATACCTATGGTCATGGAGTAGGGGATGAGGTTTTAGTGTTGTTCTATCAAACGTGTGTTGAAGCCGTGCGTAATAGTGATGTAGTTGCCCGTATTGGCGGTGAAGAATTTGTTATTATTATGCCAAATACTACCTTGATTAATGCCCAGAAATTTGCCGAACGCTTACGGAAAAAAATAGCAAAACTTGAAATAAATGTGGTTAAAAAACAAATATCTATAACGGTTAGTATCGGGGTAAGTCAATGGAAAAGTAATTACTTTATCAATGCTGAAACTTTCGTAGCACATGCAGATAAATCTCTTTATCAAGCTAAAAACAGCGGCAGAAATAAGGTTGTGGCAGCTCAACAGTGATCCTTTTTCGTAAATATGTGAATGAACCTAGATAAGTGACTACTTATCGTCAATAGCTTGTTGTTTTATCAAATTAAATTTAAGGTGTTAGGCATTATTGTTCGTTATAGGAATTAAAATGTTTAAAACGTCGTTTCCACGTAATTTAGTTACCTCACATTCAGGTAAAAACTCCACGAATAAGCCTAGTCGTCAGCTTATTCGTAAGAAAAGCACGTTTACCTTGCTAAGCACCACTTTTTTAACTTTAGGTTTAACTGCTTGTTTACCTAGTGAAAAACAAGACGCTAAAGTTGTCATCAATAAAAACCCTTACCCGAGTACCTACCAAGCATTACCCGCTAAAAGTACGTTATTAACCAATGCGACAATATTAACGGGTACTGGGGAGCGTTTAAATAATGCGGATATTTTGTTAGTGAATGGTAAGGTTACCCAAGTTGGTAATGATTTATCGGCAGAACAAGCCACTGTTATTGATATGAAAGGCAAATGGATCACACCAGGCATCATTGATGTTCATTCACATTTAGGTGTTTATCCTAATCCAGAAGTCGAATCACACTCAGATGGGAATGAGATGACATCTCCCAATACATCAGAAGTTTGGGCTGAACATAGTGTTTGGCCACAAGACCCCGCTTTTCAAGCGGCTCGTGCTGGCGGTATAACTAGCTTACAAATCTTACCTGGTTCAGCTAATTTATTTGGTGGTCGAGGTGTAACGCTACGCAACGTCCCGAGTGAAACGATGCAAGGCATGAAGTTTTCGGGTGCACCTTACGGGTTAAAAATGGCGTGTGGTGAAAACCCAAAACGAGTTTACGGTAGTCGAAAAATATTACCTTCAACGCGTATGGGTAATGTTGCTGGTTACCGAAGTGCTTGGCTTGCAGCTACAGAATACAAACGGGATTGGGATAAATATGACAGTGATTACAGTGCGGGTGAAAATCCTGAGGCACCCAAACGTGATCTAGCACTTGATACACTGATGGGCGTTTTGGATGGTGAGATTTTAATCCATAACCATTGTTACAAAGCAGAAGAAATGGCGGTAATGATTGACCTAAGTAATGAATTTAATTATCACTCAGGAACCTTTCATCATGCGATTGAAGGCTATAAAATTGCAGATTTACTAGCGGCTAATGGCAACTGTGTTGCAATGTGGCCAGATTGGTGGGGGTTTAAAATGGAAGCTTATGACATGGTTGAAGAAAATGTTGCCATTGTTGATGCCGTTAAAAACTCCTGTGCTGTAGTTCATTCCGATTCAGCGACAACTATTCAACGATTAAATCAAGAAGCAGCGAAAGTGATGTATCGCGCCAATGAAAATGGTTTTGCCCTTAAAGAAGAAGATGCTATTAAGTGGATCACTGAAAATGCTGCTAAGTCCTTAGGTATTAATGATGAGGTAGGTAGCCTAGAGGTTGGCAAGAATGCTGATGTTGTGGTTTGGAATATGAACCCGTTTAGCGTTTATGCAAAGGCTGAACAAGTCTTTATTGATGGTGCTAAAGTTTATGACCGTTTTGATGACAAATACCAAGCTAAAAGTGATTTTTTACTGGGTCAACAGCTAGATAATCACCCTAGCCAAACTGTTACTCAATTAGAAAATAGCTCAAAAACTAATACGGCGACTAAGCCAGCAAACAAACAATAGGAACCACAATGAAAAATACTCAATTACTTACGTCATTGCGCTATGTTTTGCTTGGCGCTCTGACTGTAACAACCAGTGTTGTGCAGGCTGAATCGATCGCAATTACTAATGCAACTGTTTACACGGTAGCCAAAAAAGGCATTTTATCTCAAGCAACTGTGTTGGTTGATGAAGGAAAAATCACAGCAGTATACAGTAAGAATGAAGTGCCTGAATCGCTTACCGTGGACACTATCATTGATGCTAAGGGGCGCATTTTAACACCAGGTTTTATTGCTACGGGTAACTTACTGGGTTTAGTTGAAGTCGGTGCAGTGTCAGATACTCGTGATAGTTCAGAGAAAAAAGCTGATATTACTTTTGATGCCAGCTTAGCGTTTAATCCTAAATCCACGTTAATCGCCTATGCCCGTAAAGGCGGTATTACCAGCAGTGTAGTTATGCCTTATGGTGGTGAAGACGTTATTACTGGTCAAAGTTTCGTTGTTAATTTATCAGGAGATTTTGACAGTGTAATTATGTCAAAAAATGCAGTGATCGCTTCTCTGGGGGCTTCTAGCAAAGGCTCTCGCGCCACCAAGCTTCAAACGTTAAGTAATGAACTTGAAGATGCGCAAAAAGCATTAGTTAAAGCTGAAAAAGCTAAGTTGAACAGTAAAAAAGATAAAGAAGAAGAGAAAGAAACTAAAGAACCATCACGAACAGAGTTGGTTCTAAATGAGCTCTTATCGGGAGAGAAGCCTTTAATTGCTTACGCTGATAGGGCGACAGATATATTAGCTTTACTTAAGTTAAAACAGAAGTTTAACCTTCATTTGATACTTGTTGGTGCAAGTGATGCGGTATTAGTTAGTGATGAAATAGCTAAAGCTAAGGTTGTTGTGATGATGAGTGCTATTGATAACTTACCTAGCAGTTTTGACTCCTTGCATAACTCACTCACTAACGTTGCTAAGCTGACAGATGCTGGTGTAAAGGTGATTATCAGTAATAGTGGTGAGAGCTATAATATCAATCAATTACGATTTGATGCAGGTGTTGCTGTTGCTAATAGTGTTGCTGAAACTACCGCTTTAGCGGCAATTACTGCCAACGTGGCCGATAGTTTTAACTTAAACTCTGGCCGTATTGCTGTTGGAAAGAATGCCGATTTAGTTTTATGGAGTAGTGACCCGTTTGAAATAAGCACTAAAGTTGATGCGATGTGGATTAACGGAAAAGCAATGACATTAAAATCGCGCCAAGATACTTTACGTGAACGTTATACAGCCGAAACAGATATGCCAAGAGCCTATAGTAAATGATTTTTTGAAAATCTAAACCAGATAATTAACCACACAATTGATGTATGGATATTGAATGGTTAAACAAGGTTAAATTAGTCCCATATGTTAAGCTTTACTTTTCATATGGGACTTTCTATTTTAGTAACTGCAAGGAATACCTTAAGTAATCTGGTTGATTGTATAACACGATATAATCATTGCAGTGCTTAAAGAGAATAAACTTGTATTTTTACCTCTGATCTTTATGATTGGAATAATTATTCTACTTAACTAACTCTTTTATAAGCAACTATCATGCGCTTTATTATTTCTATCTTACTACTTCAAGTGACTACTTTGGCTTTTTCTGCCCATGCTAGAGACAAGGTCGGTCTAGTGCTGAGCGGAGGTGGCGCTAAAGGTACTGCCCATATTGGTGTACTTAAAGTACTAGAACAGCATAATATCCCTGTTGATTATGTTGTAGGTACTAGTATTGGTGCGTATGTTGGCGGCATGTATGCGCTAGGATATGAAGTAAGTGATATTGAAGCTATCATGCTTGGTATGCCGTGGGATGAAAGTTACTCTGATTTTATACCAAGAGAATCATTGGCTTATGATAAAAAACAGCATAGAGACAGGTATAACATATCAATACGATTAGGCTATAGTGATGGTGAATTTAAAGTACCACATGGCTTGTTGTTAGGTCAAAGTGCGTATCAAATTCTACAACGATCGACGGATACTGTTCGATCTTTTGACAGTTTTGATGACTTAGCTATTCCTTATCGCGCTGTTGCTTCTGATATAGCTACTGCAAAAATGGTCGTACTTGATTCAGGCAGCATTAATGAGGCTATGAAAGCCTCCGCAGCGGTACCAGGTATTGTTGCAGCTGTTGAAATTGATGGTAAAACCCTAGTCGATGGCGGCATTACCAATAACATGCCAATTGATGTAATTAAAGCAATGGGCGCCGATATTGTTATTGCTATTGATATAGGCTCACCACTAGCAGAACAAAGTGAACTAACCAGTACGGTATCAGTGCTCAATCAGTTATCTACAATTCTCACTAACAATACTAGTTTGGCGCAAAAGACGTTACTTACTGAAAAAGATATTTTGTTGCGTCCTGCAATTGATAAGTTAAGTACCACTGACTGGTCTGTTATGCCGCAAGCTTTGAAATTAGGTGAGCAAGAAGCGCAAGCTCAATTGGACACTTTGATGAAACTAGCAATTAATGATGCTGATTATCAAGCCTATAAAAGTCAAAAAAAGCTAAAGGCAAAAAAGTGGTTTGATGCTTTACCCCGCGATATTGCTAAGATTAAAATTAAAAATAACTCTAAAGTAGAGAACGATATAATTGAAAAAGTTTTTGCGGTTGAGTTAGGAAAAAAACTCACTAAAGAAGCATTAGATTTGGCCATTAATAGAGTCTATGCGTTAGATAAGTTTGAACAAGTCACTGTTGAGTTTGATGATTCACCAGAAGGTCGAATCATTACGTTAACGACTGAAGCTAAGTCTTGGGGACCAAATTACTTTGACTTTGGCTTTAACTTAAAAACAGATTTTTCTGATCAATCTATTACGGCAATCAATATGTCTTATCTGATGACAGATGTTTCGATGAATGGCGGGCGTTGGTTAAACGAGGTTGAATTGGGCTGGGAAAGTTTATTGGCGAGTGAGTTCTATCAACCACTTAATCACAGCCATGATATATATAGTCGAGCAAGAGTCTCTTTTGCCCAAGATAAATGGGAGAAAACAAGTTTTCGTGAAGAGCTCAGAAATGAGTATTTTCAAGCGACGTTTGCTTTGGGTTATGACTATTCTTTTAAAGGAATTATTGAATTAGGCGTCATTGCTGAAACAGGTGATCTTTCCCTTGATAAACCAGGTACTGATGACTTTGATTATGACAGCTACGGTAGTTTTATAACCTTTGGTTACGATACACTCGACAGTATAAATTTCCCCACAGATGGTAATAAATTATTAATTGAAGTGAAGTGGTTAAAAGATGAATATTCTCCTCAATTAAGTGATGTAGAAAAAGATACTGCGACTACCTTTACCCTTGATTGGCGTGGCGCTATAGGGATTCGAGGTCATACTTTTGTTGGCATAGCCTCCTTTGCCACTATCGACAATGACAGCGACTTTAGTGTCCATGTAACGGAATTAGGTGGCTTCCTAAACCTTTCGGGTTACCAAGAAGATGCGCTAATTGGTGTACATAAAGTCTTTGCTGCAGTTGTTTATCAATATGATTTAGGTCGTGAAATACCAGGAGGAACAGGCTTACCTATTTATTTGGGCACAAGTTTAGAAGCCGGTAATGTTTGGGGGGGGGAAGACAAGATTAAGTATAATGATTTAATCAGCTCAGGCAGTATTTACCTTGGCACAGATACCAGTTTCGGACCTGCAGTATTAGGAGTGGGCTTTGCAACGAGCGGAGAACATTCCTTCTTCTTATCAATAGGTAAGAACTGGTAGTGATAAAGGTGAATCTCTTTATACGCCTTGGTATTAAGTAAAAGCAGCGAGGTAACATTTTATGCTATCAAACAGTCTCTTCTTTTTATAGAATTTAACTGCTTATAGAATTTACCGTTTCATAATCTAACTATATTAGTTTACGCCATGACAAAAATACTACTAAATAATGATTTTGCTCAAGTTACTTCAATCACACTAAACCAAGAAGCTGGTGAAGAACGTCTTGAAGGGCTTAATATCTCTCATGCCCATTGCCATGCAAAGGTCAGTTTATACGGTGGCCAAGTTTTAAGTTTTAAGCCTAAAGGTCATAAGGATGTTTTGTGGTTAAGTGAGCAAGCTAATTATCAACAGGGTAAAGCTATTCGTGGTGGTATCCCCCTATGCTGGCCTTGGTTTGGCGCTAATGATAAACAAAACCAATATTTCGCTGAAAACCCAAACACGTCAATCAATGCGGTGAACCATGGTTTTGCTCGTCAGTTGACTTGGCAGATAGCAAACATTGAGGCTGATGAAAGCGGTGTTACCTTAATTGTCGTGTTGAGTGGTGAAAAACAACACCCGCTCTGGCCTAATGCGTATACATTAACGCAAACCCTATTTTTTGGAAAAAGTCTTGAACAGACACTTGCAATGAGCAATCTCTCTTCAGAAGATGTGCAGTATTCTGCAGCATTGCATAGTTATTTTACCGTCAGTAATCCTAGCAATGTCAGTATTGATGCACTTACTGGGCTTTCTTATCATGACAAGTTAACCGGCAATTCAAGTATTCAACGAGAGTCGGTTTCTTGTGTCGGTGAAATTGATCGTGAATATCATAGTTGTGAAAAAATGACGCTTACCGATCATACCTGGCAGCGTAGAATTGACATTATTAGCAGTAATTGTCAGCAATGGGTTATATGGAACCCAGGGACTGAGTTAGCTAATACTATGGCAGATATTCATCCTCGAGGCGAACAAGAGTATGTTTGTTTAGAAGCGGCAAATACCAGCTGGCAAACAATACCCGCGGGTAAAACGGTTACTATTTCTCAAGAAATAACTGTGACTCACCAATAATGTTAATAAGATTATTCGCTACTAATTGATCCGCAAATATCGATGCAGTAATCCTTGCGTGAAATTAATCTTAAGGTAAAACCCTCGAGGTAAGGTCATAAAAGGTTTGCCATTACGATCGAATGCTTGAGTTCTTGCTTTGTTATTGGCCGCTTTGGGCCTTAGTTGCATGACTTGACCATGCTTACCATGAATATTTTCTACTTGCCCAAGTACAATCATATCGGTAAGTTCTTGCCAGTCTTGCGCCAATAATGCTTCTTCGTCAGCGTTAGGTGACCATAAAAAAGGCGTGCCCACGATTCGCTCATGTATTGGAACACCTTTAGGCGAGATCACTGGTACCCATAGTACCCGTGCTAATTTCTTGCGCACATAACAGTTATGCCAATTTATGCCTACAAGACCTGTTAAGGGGGCAACACTGACAAAGGTCGTCTCAAGCGGTTTGGCTTGTTCGTTAATGGGTAAAGATTTCAGTTCAATGCCTAAATGGGGAAAGTCAGGCTCAGGGCGAGAGCCCGCGCTAGCACCTAAAACATGCTCGAGTAATAAACCTATCCAACCTTTATTACGTGTTAAGTCTTTTGGAATGACAATACCCGCTTGTTCAGCCAATTCACCTAACGTTAAACCGGCCAAATTTTGTGCGTTGTACATGAGTTCTTGTTCGGAAGAGGGTATGTTCATAATTGAAATGACGTTAACCAGGAAATATTTTCTTACTAAGGTTAGTGGCTATTATCATGGAATTACTAAAAAAACTAAAGTAATCATTTGCTCCACTGACGTTAATATGGTTGAATTGAGGCAAGTATTTTATATATTGTCAGGAGTTCCTGTGATCGATGCCGAAGGCTATCGCGCCAACGTCGGCATAGTAATAATTAATGACATGGGACAAGTATTTTGGGCAAGGCGGTATGGACAACATTCATGGCAATATCCACAAGGTGGGGTTGATGAAGGTGAGACTGCTGAACAAACCATGTATCGTGAATTACATGAGGAAGTTGGTTTAAAACCTGAACACGTGAAAATTGTTGCTTCAACTAAGCATTGGTTAAAATATCGATTACCCAAACGTTACATTAGGCATGACTCAAAACCTGTTTGCATTGGCCAAAAGCAAAAGTGGTTTTTATTAAAACTTACTGCTGCTGAGTCATCTGTTGATTTACTCCATAGCTCGCATCCTGAATTTGATGATTGGCGATGGGTGAGTTATTGGTATCCAGTCAGACAGGTAGTGTCTTTTAAACGAGATGTTTATCGTATGGTCATGAAAGAATTTGCTAATTTTGCTTTACCACTTACGTACGAAAGGCGACCTGATCGCCGTAAGCGTAGGGCTTAATTACCATAGAATTTAATTATTACTATGATTGTAAACCCTAATAGCCCACTTTATTGTGGGCTATTTTTTTATAAATTTTCACTTTACAGTAACCGTTCGGATGACCTTATTTAACCCGTATAGTATTACTGAGGAATTAAATGTTAACTACTTTGCGTCGAATAGTATTAGAGTTCAGTCAAGAAGCTGAATTGCAAAATGCGCTTGAACGTATGGTTTACAGTGTAAAGAAAGCGATGAAAACAGATTGTTGTTCAATCTATCTCGCTGATTACCACCATCAACATTTTTTATTAATGGCTTCTGATGGTTTGGCTAAAATGTCAGTAGGGGAGACAAGTATTGGTTTCTCTGAAGGGTTAGTCGGCTTAGTTGGCCAACGAGAAGAGCCGCTAAATATTGCTGATGCTCAGCAACATCAAGATTATATTCACGCACCAGAAGTTGAAGAAGAAGAGTTTAATGCCTTTTTAGGTACCCCTATTATTCATCAACGTAAAGTACTTGGTATTTTAGCTATTCAGCAAAAGAAATCACGTCACTATACTGAAAATGATGAAGCTTTTTTAGTGACACTTTCAGCGCAACTTGCCAGCGCTTTGGCCAATGCTGAAGTTAAAAATTTATTAAGTCATCAACAGCAAAAGAATCAAGGCGTAAAGCAACTACATGGTATTGCTGGTGCTCCTGGAATTGCCCTAAGTGAGATTATTGTCTGTCAACCTCAGGCTGATCTTGCTGCTGTTTCATTAAAAAAATCTCCAGATAGCCAAAAACAGTTATTACGTTTTGAGCAAGCGGTTGAAAAAACGCGGAAAGAATTTGATGTCTTAAGTAGCCAGTTAAGTGAATCCATTGATGATGACAGCTTAGCTATTTTTGATGTATACAAACAGTTGTTAGACCAAGCTAGCTTAGGTCACGAAGTTGCGGCTAAAATATCAAAAGGCTGGCGCGCCGATAGCGCATTAAAGCTAGTAATCGAACATTACATTACTCAGTTTGAAGCAATTGAAGACAGCTACTTTCGCGAACGCGCTAGTGATATTCGAGATTTAGGTACCCGTTTATTGGTTAACATTCAGCAACAAGCAACAGAAGAGCTGGAATTACCTAAAGAGTTCATTTTATTAGCACAAGATGTCAGCGCTTCACTGGTTGCGCAATATCAGCATCAAGGGTTGTTGGGCATTATTTCTTTAGCAGGATCTAATAACTCTCACGCGGCTATTTTAGCTCGTTCATTAGGCTTACCAGCTATTATGGGAGTTAATGCCTTAGTACTTGGTCAGTTACATCAGCAGCAAGCAATAATTGATGGTTACAGTGGTGAATTATTTATTAATCCAGATGAGGGGTTAATACAAGAGTATCAATATTTATTAAGCCAAGAAAAAGCGCTTACCGATAAGGTGATGGCAGTCGCACAGTTGCCTTGTATCACCCAAGATGGCAGAGCCATTGAAGTATTACTTAATGCAGGGTTATCGGCTGGCTTTGAACATTCCGCTAAACTTGGTGCATTGGGTATTGGCTTATATCGCACAGAAATACCTTTTATGAACCGTAACTGTTTTCCATCTGAGCAAGAACAAACTCAGTTATATCGCAAAGTATTACAGGTGTTTCCTAAACATGGCGTTACCATGCGTACGCTTGATGTTGGCGGCGATAAATCATTACCTTATTTCCCTATTAATGAAGAAAATCCTTTTCTTGGCTGGCGTGGCATACGTATTACTTTAGATCATCCTGAAATATTTCTGGTACAAGTACGTGCCATGTTGCGCGCAAATCAGGGGTTAAATAACTTAGAGATCATGCTGCCAATGATCTCAGGTGTTGAAGAAGTTGATGAAGCGAATCGATTAATTAATCAGGCTTTTTTTGAGCTTAAAGCTGAATTGACCAAAGATATAACCACAGAGTTCATGTCTGCGACTAATAAAGATGGTCATTTAACGCTGCAACAGGCGCAACAAAAAGCGCAGGCGGTATCAGCCAAAGTAGTACGACCTAAAGTTGGTATTATGCTGGAGGTTCCATCTGTTATTTTTCAAATGGAAGCTTTGGCTAAACGCGTTGATTTTTTTTCTGTAGGTAGTAATGACTTAACACAATATTTATTAGCTGTTGATCGAAATAATAGCCAAGTAGCTAATTTATATGATGCTTTTCATCCGGCTGTATTAAATGCTTTAAATAGTATTGCACAACAATCAGCACCTGTCTCTTATACACATCTGACGCTGCCGACGAATAGAGAGGTGTAG
>OJHK01000799.1_pt1 | contig 17506 bp, 19 predicted proteins | sample 1595161 | NCBI WGS metagenome assembly OJHK01 (sample SAMN05416842, study PRJEB24817) | seawater metagenome | isolation source: Sea water | place: Canada:Atlantic | collected 2013-07 | reverse complement strand
ATAGCAGGCTATTGGGATTGAAAGCAACGTAGATACTGGATATTTAAACCGCTTTCGAATGATCGATTGTTTATATCAATTGGTATAATAAGTTAATTACCGCTTTTTTATGTATAGATACGCTATGCTTAAATTATGTGTTTTAATATTTTGAAAGGAGTTTATTTATGTCTGGCACAGCAATGGTTGTTGCAATTGTTTTTATATCTGTTGGTTTTGGCGTCATGTTCGACATGTACAAAAAACATTTAGAGTTTAAAGAAAAAACATTAAATAATAACAGCCAAACTAAAGAACAAGCTATCGCTATGATGAAACAAGTTCAAACACTTGAAGAGCGTATGCAAGTACTTGAAAAAATTGTTACTGATGAAGGCTATGACGTAAAAAAAGAGATTAATAAACTATAAAAGAGCAGCGGTAAGCTGTCAGTTTTAAGCTTTCAGACAAAACAAAAACAATAGCAAGCTCTCAACTAAATTCTATCTTTAAACTGATAGCTTAAAGCTTCAAACTTAAGGTAAAAGCACAAGCATTAATATGAAATTAATAATGAAAACTGAGTTTGATAACCTTAGAAAAAATCCACTTCATGGCTATGAAAGTGACAAAAATGGTGAAAAGCAAACAGTAAAAATATATCGCGATTCGCAGCTTATCGCTAAAAAAATAACCTTAAAAAAATCAATTCGCTATTTTGCTATCACCGGCTATACAGAATTTATAATCGAACTTCCTGAGTAACAACCACACACCTTAGCACTTGATCAAGATCCATATTTATCGAAAAATATCTTGTGCTAAGGGTTATGCGAATAAACTATTCTGCAAATGGATCCGTTAATGAAGCTAAGGTTTTTCCATGTGGAATAGGCTCTTTAGTAATAGGGTCAACTTGTACAAAAACAATATCATCAGCTAAACAAATCGTTTTTTTAGTGACTTTGTTGCGCATCATGCATGTAATGGTAATTGAAGTTTTACCTACTGATTTAGTTGATAAACCGAATTCAACTACATCACCTTGTTGAGCAGGAGATTCAAAATTAATCGCCCCAATATGCTTAGTAACTAGGCAATTGGTTTCAAGTTGACAAATAGCATAGATCGCCGCTTCTTCGTCTATCCACTCTAATGCTCTGCCACCAAATAATGAGTTGGCATAATTTAAATCATTTGGCAAAATTAGTCGACGCGATAAAAAGCGCATAAAGATCCTTATATAAAGAGATTAACCGACACACCAAAGTATCGGCAGATTAATGAAATACTTGTTTATTGTGACTTTGAAGCAATAATGTCTTGAACTAATTCTAAGCCAGACTTATCACATTCAGGTAAGTCGATATCTGTTGTAGCTAGGGCATGTGTTCTGTCGCCCCATTTTACAACATGTGCGCTCCAAGTTAGACCGCCACCAAAGGCAGGAAGAAGCACATAAGATTGCTTAGCAATAAAGCCTTCTTCAATTGCTTCTACAAAGGCGACTAAAGTTGTAGCGGCAGACATGTTGCCGTATTTATGAATATTAACAAACACCTTATCTTTATCCACTTTTAAGCGTTTTACTAAGGTGTCTATTATACGTAAGTTTGCTTGGTGAGGTACAACACTCGAAATTTGCTCTGCGCTTAACTGTGCTTGTGATATAGCCTTCTCACAAGCTTGTGCCATACCTGCAACTGCTTTCTTAAATATTTCTTGCCCTAAGAACGCCCAGTTAGATTGCCCAAGTACTCGGCCTTTGTTGGCATACTTCATACCCCAACCTTCTACCGATAAAATATCACGAGACTCACCGTAACACCCTAAAGCTTGGGTAATAACACCGGTTTCTTCAGTAGTTTCTTCTAAGTAAAGTGCCGCAGCACCATCACCAAATAATACCGCAACGTCTCGATTATTCCAGTCCATAATCGGTGAAATAGTTTCAGCGCCGATAATCAGTGCAGATTTTACCACGCCACTTTTGATCATCGATGTGGCGACACTTAAACTATACATACCGCCTGTACATGCTGTACTTACATCCATACAAGCGGCATTTTCAGCGCCTAATAAACGCTGTACATTGGAGGCTGCATTAGGACAAAGCTGGTCAAAGGTTGTACTACCAAATACGATTAAATCTACATCTTCAGCTGTTTTACCCGCAGCTGCTAATGCACGAGCACAGGCAACATACGCTAATTCGCTTACAGTAACATGAGAAATTCTTCGCTCTTTCATGCCAGTTCTAGAGGTGATCCACTCATCATCTGTTTCCAGAAAAGTGGCTAAATCATCGTTGCTAAGAATAGCGGGTGGTAAGCACTTGCCCCAACCAGTAATTGCTGCGTATGTCATAGTTAACCTTATTTATTTTTGCTTTTACGTAAACAAGTAAAAACAATCTATTTTTATAGCCGTATGATACTACAAAAATATTCTTTTTTAGAGCAGTTTTACTGACTATACCTTCTATATTTAGTGCAGATACTGCATTTGCTAAACTTCAGAAGATATTAACTCAAAGGTGTTGCGCCAATTTTTATAATCAATAGGGATAGGAATGTGGCGGTTACCTTTAATTAACACTAAGGAAGGGAAGCCATTAATAGGCAGTTGTCGCATTTGGTTAATCTCTGTTTTTAACAAGTCATCAATGCCTTGACTGTTTATTTGCTGTAAAAACTCATCGCCATCTAAGCCAATACTAATAGCGAGTTCGTGCAATGTATCGATATCAGAAGGATTTTTTGCTTGTAAATAATAAGCTTGTTGAATGGCCGAGAGCATTTCTTGCTCTTTACCACTAGCTCTTGCAATTAAAGCCGCACGACATGCTGGATAAGTAGAACGTCTTGGCTGGCATTTTGTCCAAAAATCAAAATTAAATTGGCTACCGAGTTGCTGAGCAATATTTTGCCAAGTTTGTTGTAAAAATTTTTGCATTGCTGCCGGCATAGGTTCATTACTATCAGGCGCTAATCCGCCTAGTCCATACATAATATCAACATACAATGGTAGCGAATCTTTTAACTTAATCCAGGTTGGTGCATATCCCCAACACCAACTACACATAGGATCATAAATATAAACTAGAGTTGAATTCATTTTTACTTCTTCCACTTTCTAAAAATGTCAGTTATCACAAAGATATTTTATTATTCACTCTACACAAATCGCATAAAAAACAACCTATACATTAAGTGCTTATTTAGGCTATGCTGCAAATATACATACAATATTAACTTATTCTTAAGGGAACTACATGTTAAAAAGCATAGGGAAAATAATAGCTTTAGCCTCACTGTCTTTAGCGTTTAACACATCGGCTGTACAAATAACTGAATGTAAGACTGATGAGTGCGTTACTTATTTCAAGTCTTTTAAAAAAGCGTCAAATCGCGGTCATAGAAATGCTACATATACGTTAGCAAAGTTTTATCACTTTGGCTTTGGTACAGAGGTAGACAAAGCAAGGGCATTAAAATTTTATAAAAGAGCAGGCATTAAAGGGGTACGAGAGGCTGAATATAAAGCCGGTATGCTTTTATTAACAGAAGAAGAGCTTTATGACTTAGATGACGGTATTAAGTGGTTAAAACGAGCAGCCAGGAAAGGACAACCTAATGCAGCTTTTTTATTAGGCAGAACCTACCTTGCTAAACAACGTTATCAAGAAGCAGATACTTGGCTAACTTTAGTTTATAAAGCTCACCCTACAAAAATTGTTCGCTGGATTAGCGAGGCACAGCAAGACCAAGCATTTGATAAAAATAACTTACCCACTTTGCATGTAGCACTTGAAGAGACGCCGCTTGAAACTTTTAACATACTCAATTCAGCTGCATCTCACAACATTGAAGTTGTCACTGTAACCGGCCTGCATAGAAATACATCTTTAGATGCAATGCTTGCTAGCTATAGAAAGCGTATTACCTCTACCGGCACAAGATTGCCAAATATTACCTGTGATCAAAATGTTGCATGTAATAAAAAATCACTCAACGAAATGAAAGACAGTATATGGGTAAGTCAAAGATAAGAATTAGCGCTCCAAGCTAATCAATAATACTGCTCAAATAAAAAAAGCTTAAGTTACAAACTTAAGCTTTTATGAATAAATTGCGCTAGTACAGCTAATGCAGCGTTATTTTAAAACGGCATTTTCATCCCTGGAGGCATTTGCATACCGCCAGTTAGCGAACCCATTTTTTCTTTATTTTGCTCTTCAACACGACGCACAGCGTCATTCATTGCCGCGGCAACAAGGTCTTCAAGCATTTCTTTATCGTCTTCCATTAAGCTATCGTCAATAGCAACACGACGAACATTATGGTTGCCTGTCATAGTTACTTTAACCATGCCGGCACCCGCTTCGCCGGTAACTTCCATATTGGCTAACTCTTCTTGAGCTTTAGCCATTTTAGCTTGCATTTGTTGGGCTTGTTTCATTAAATTGCCCATGCCACCTTTCATCATAATTTTCACTCCAAAGTTATATGCCGCCAAAGATAGTGCTTAACGGCTAAAATTTCAAGTAGCGATTAACGCGCTACAACAGTTTCTTCATCAAGTTCAGCTTGAAATTCTTGCTTTAATGCGATAACAATTTCATCTTCGGCTAATACTTGTTTTGCATATTCATAGCGCTTTGCATTGATATCTGATTGAATTTGATAAGGATCAGCAACGGTTTTCTCTACAATATTTAATTCAACAGTAACTTTACGTTGCAAGTATTCAGATATATGTACTTCTAATTGTTTATGGGCCGCATCACTATTTAAATGCCTGATCGATTTATCTAATTGCAGTATCAATAGATCATCAGTAGAACTTTCATCAATTGTTGCATGAATAGCTAATTGCCTTAAACGGGCAATTAACGACATACTGTCGATCATGTGTGCCCACTTATCAACTTGGTTCGCTAATTTAATCGTTGCTGGATTAATAACGTCTTCAGTATAAGGCTGTTCAGGTAAGGTTGCTAAATCAGGAACATTCGGGGTGCTTTCCACTTTGCTTTGAGTGGGTACGTCAGGTATTTCCCCAGATGTATTAACGGCATCAGCTGTTAGACGCATGCCTGCGCCATTAGGCTTTTTTCCGCCCTCCTCCATCGATTTTTTTCGACTTCTGAGCATGTTTCGTGTGTGAATAGCTGCCGTTACGTTAGATGCAAAACCTTGTTTTTCATTACTTAACTCTTGCTGGCTAATACTATCAGTCTCTTGTGTATCAGCAGGCAAGTTTTCTAGAGTACCATAAGATGAATCAACATGGCTGGTAAGCTCTTCATCAGAGTTATTGTCAATTAGAGTGCTGGCTTGTTGTTCTATTGCTGACATCTCTTGGTTTAATGCTTCATTTTTCTGACTAATCAATTCATCATTATTCTCGATGTTTATCTCTTGATCTTGTTCTTCCTGAACATAATCTGTTTGACTAGCTACTGAAATAACGTCAAGAGTAGAAGTGTTGCTACTGTTATGTTCTTCTACCAAAGGAGAAAGCTTTTCTGCCTCTGCCTCTGCCTCTGCCTCTGCCTCTGCCTCTGCCTCTGCCGCAGGCATGTTATCTTCTTGCTTTTTTAATAGCGAAGTTTCTTCAACTGAAGCATGCTCAAGTGTGTTAGTTATCTCAGCAGCCGAGGATGAAACAGCTGAAGCTGATGCAGTTGAAGGTTGTTCAAAAGTCAATTCATCAAGTTGCTTATCTGCAGCCTGCTGAATTTTAGCAGCCTCTACTTTACTTTTTTCAGCAGTGGGTAACTCTTGGTTATTAATCACTGGTTTAAAGGCAAGTAGACGCAATAGCATCATATCAAACGCTGCTTGCTCATCATCAGCATAGGGTAAGTCTTTTCGAGCGGTTAGTACTATTTGATAATAAAGCTGTACATCTTCAGGAGACATTAATTGGCAAAATCGCATCAACATCTGCTGATGTTCTGCAGGTAAGCTAAAATTAGATTCTACCACTTGTGTCATTGCAACTTGATGTAACAACTGAATTAATTCAGCCGATAAACGACTATAACTGGGGGCATATGATGCGATTGATAGCGATAATTTCATTAGCGCTTCTGCATCTTGTTTCAGCAACGCGATAAGAATTTTAAATACCCAATCACGATCAACACCACCCAACATTTGTTGTACGTCGTGCCGAGTAATATTACCGTTACCTTGGGCAATACATTGGTCTGTTAAGCTCAAACAATCTCGCATACTGCCACGTGCAGCTTTAGCAAGCAGAGCAATAGCTTCAAGATCGAAGGTTACACTTTCTTTAGTTAATATTTCCGTTGTTTTATCGCTGATTTGTTTAATTGACAGTGCTTTTAAATGGAACTGTAAACAACGTGAAAGCACAGTAACAGGTAACTTTTGAGGATCGGTCGTCGCTAAAATAAATTTAACATGCTCAGGCGGTTCTTCTAATGTCTTTAATAAGGCATTAAAACTGCTCTTAGAAAGCATGTGAACTTCATCAATTAAGTAGACTTTATAGCGCCCTCTTGTAGGGGCATATTGTACGTTGTCTAGAATTTCACGGGTGTCATCTACTTTTGTACGTGAAGCCGCATCAATCTCGAGTAAATCAACAAATTTACCCTGATCAATATCAACACAAGCATCACAAACACCACAAGGTGTTGCAGTAATACCTGTATCGCAATTTAAGCTTTTAGCAAAAATTCTGGCGATAGTTGTTTTACCAACACCACGGGTACCAGTAAATAAGTACGCGTGATGAAGCCTTTGCTGAGTCAATGCGTTAACAAGAACAGTTACGATATGTTCTTGTCCCATAAGCTCACTAAAGGATTTTGGACGCCATTTTCTTGCTAAAACCTGATAGCTCATTTTTCGGCCTTAATCACCAGCATATTGTAATAAAGAGAACACAGATAAATCCATGCCTTTAAGTTTTTCTTCACCGCCTAAGTCGGGCAACGAGATAACAAAAGCAGCATCGGTTACTTTAGCACCAAGTCGTCGAATTAACTTTGTTGTCGCTTCGATTGTGCCACCTGTTGCAAGTAAATCATCAATAATTAAAACATTGTCATTTGAACTTAAAGCATCTTGGTGAATTTCTAAAGTGTCTTGGCCATATTCCAACTCGTAATCTTGCTTAAATGTTGCTCTTGGCAGTTTACCTGGCTTACGTACAGGAATAAATCCAACGCCCATTGCAACAGCTAAAGGAGCACCAAAGAGGAAGCCGCGAGCTTCAGTTCCAACAATTTTAGTAAATCCGCCACCTTTAAACTTTTCAGCTAAAATATTAATAGTTAATTGAAGCGCTTCAGCATCATCTAAAATCCCAGTAACATCTCTAAAGAGAATACCGGGCTTAGGATAATCAGGAATGGTATGAATTGCAGATTTAAGTATATTGATTTGTGATTCAGTCATGTTCTATAAGTCAAAAGATATTTTAGCTACAGAATAAAGCAATTCTATGAAAAATTATAGTGACTGACTGCGAGAATTTGGTATTAGTAGTTCATTTACTAAATTGATAAAACTTTGCTCTTCTATAGGTTTATCAATAATTGCATCAAACATTTTAATATCACAAAGATAAGGCACAGCGCTTTTGCCTTGTGTAGTCATGAATATCACAGGAATACCTGCTAATATTTCATGCTGCCTTATATATTTGGTTAATTGGATACCATTCATAATTGGCATTAAATGGTCAATTATAACCAAATCAAAATTATTATTTACTAATGCTTCTGAAGCATCTAAACCATGACAAGCCGTATTTACAAAATACCCGTGCGCCGATAACAGCACAGTAAGGTTATTTAATATGATCGAATTGTCGTCTACAACGAGTATATTCATCCTAAATATTAACGCCTTTGACTAATTTGATAATAACGTGAACCAACCAGCTAACATGGGTAAAAGCGGCGCTGCAAACATAACCAAAACAGCTGTAAATATATGGAGAATTGAGGTGCTATCTTTGAAGTTTTCTTTTGACATAAAAATACCATTAGGTTGATTAATCGGCGCGCATTGTAAATCAAAGTGCCTATAAAAGGTAGTCTTATTTAGTCTCGTATTTTTATATTAATAAATTTGAACGGGATATTTATAACCAAGTATTAGCGATAAAATCGTTAATACTTATAGTGATGAGTTCATTACTCATTATAAATAATTACGGTAATATTTTTTAAAAGTAACCCTAGCAAAAGCAAACAATCGTTTAAACAACATGTAAATATAAAGCTAGCTAATAGAAATTGCCAGGCTAAATACTGCCTGCATTTGCCTAAAATAAACTTCCAATTTCAGAGCTTAAATGGTCTCTTATTTATATATTTCTTTTAAGGGATGAAGCAAGTGAGAATGACTAATTGATAGTTGGTTATTAATAGTCGATATTTATCATAACGTCTATTTTGCATAAGCAATTATTTTCGGATGGTTAATAAAATAATCAGTTTGCTATTATACATAGCCTTTTTTTTAAACAAAAAAAACCAGCCTATTTGGCTGGTTTTTTATTGGAACTAAGTAGCAAACTTAGATTGCAACATTTTTACGTTGCGCAGTGTCTTTAATAAAACCTACCCAACCCTTAGCAGACTTACGAGTCTTAGGATCTTTCATGGCTAAATTAATTGCTTTATAAGCTTGTTTATATTCTTCTAAATAAAAGTGAGATTCTGCAATACTCATATACAGTCTACCTTTATTTGAAACACCAAGTTCTAAAGCTTTGTTTAACGCTACAATAGCGGCTTTAAACTGCTCATCTTGCTTTAATAACATACCTTGCTTGCTGTAATGCTTAGAAAGGTTAGTCATTTTAGCTAGTTCGCCGTAATAGCTCGCTGCTTTATCAATATGTTGAGCTGCATGCCAAGCATTCGCTAATGACGATAAGTTCTTATCATCACGAGTTACTAGGCCTGAATCAATATGCTTCTCTAACAGTAAAGCTGCTTTGTATGGTACTGAATTTTGCGAATATAAACTTGCAAGTGTTTTGATTTCAGATTCTTTTTCAAGAAAACCTTGTTTATAAGCAAGATCTAATGTTTCCAGACCTTTCTGATAATCTTCAACTAGCAAATAAAACATGCCAAGTTGAGTCCACCAAGTTTTATCTTCTGGGAAGATTTGAACTACAGTTTCAAGCGTTTTAACAGCTTCCTTAAATTTCTTAGTTTCATAATAAGATGTAACTTTCAAAATGTAAGGGTTTTTGTTTTGCTTGTCACCATAAGCTGCAATGGCATTATCCGCTGGCACAATCATTTTATCTAATTGCTTCAGTGCATAATATGCATTCGCTATTTTAGTCCAAGTATCACCATCCGATTTACCCGTAAAATCCATCCAAGCCTTATAATTGACAAGCGCCTCTTCATAAGATTTGGTTTGCATTTGCAAATCAGCTAATAACTTGATTGATTCACCGTGATCTCCTTCGTTAAGGATATCAGGCTCTACTGCAAGCTTAAGATATTCAATCGCTTTTGCTTCTTCATTACCCATACTTGCGTACATAACGGCAATAAAACGAGCAACATAAGCTTTGTCATATTCTTTGCTAGCATCAATGTCTAAAAGAATAACTAAAGCGCCTGGAATATCATCCGCAGAGTAAGATTCAAATGCTTTAGCAACTTTTTTACCAACACTAGGACCAACTAACTGTGTTTTACGCTTTGGCTTTTCTGCATCTTCAGCACCTGCTGCTGATACTGTTGCAGCAATTGGTAATTGAATTAGAACAACTGAAATAATTAACAGTAAAGATGAAAAAATCTTATTCATTATTAATTTCCTCCGTCCATTTTAAAGTCAAGTCGTACAGTTAAACCAGGTTGTCTCATCGCTTTGCCATCAACAACTTTTGGTTTGTACTTCCACTTTCGCAAAGCACGTTTAGCTTCTTTGTCGAAAATACGCTTAGGCTCAGCTTCAATAACATCAACGTCTTCAACACCACCAATTTCGTTGATAGTAAATGAAAGCGTAACCCAACCTTCTTTACCATCACGAGCAGCTTGTATTGGGTACTTAGGCTCAATACGAACTATTGGTGTTGCATCGCCATCGCGTCCAAAACCAGCGCCAGGAGCAGACATACCAGCATTTGCACCAGCTAATTGAACACCAGGCATATTAAACGTTAATCCACTTGTATCGTTATTAGTCTCAGGCTCAGGAGCTTGAGGCTTAGGTGGCGTTTTAGGCGGCGGCGGTGGCGGCGGCGGAACACGTTGACGGCGTTCTGCAGCTGACTTAGGTGGCGTCGTATTAACTTCTACTATGATATTCTCTAAGGCTTCTTCCTTGGTTCTATCACCGCTAGAAACAAGAAAGGCCATAAAAGAAAACAAAGCAAATGTTACTGCCGCGCCTAGTAGTATAGATACTAAAAAGCGAACCATAAACTACCCCTTAGCTGCAGCGATAGAAATTCTGTCTATGCCCGCTTCTTTAATTGCATCCATTACTTTAACAACAACACCATGTTTAGCGTCTTTGTCAGCTTGAATGATTACAACATCAGTTGGTTGCTCAGCCAATAATTTTTCAATATTGGCCGCTACGCGCTCAACATCTACACGACGTTTGTCTAACCAAATTTCGCCATTATCTTTAACTGCTACAAAGATGTTAGCTGACTTTTGTTTAGATTGATTTGCCGCTTTTGGTTTATTAACTTCGATACCAGCTTCTTTTACAAAAGAAGTAGTAACGATAAAGAAGATTAACATGATGAATACGATGTCAAGCATCGGTGTCATATCAATTACTGCTTCTTCGTCTTCACGAATACGTTTACGTGCCATTCGAATATCTCTCTAGTGATGAGGTAAACTGTCAACCAGTTTAGCCTTTGCTAGTTTAACTTTAGCGTCTAACCTTGAACTGAAAAACACACCTGATAATGCAGCAACCATACCCGCCATTGTCGGAATTGTTGCCATTGATATACCAGACGCCATCAGACGCGGATTACCAGTACCTTGTTGTGCCATTACTTCAAACACACCGATCATGCCGGTTACCGTACCTAGTAAACCAATTAGTGGACACATTGCCACCAAGGTTCTAATTGTGAGCATGCGTTGCTCTAGTAGTTCTGTCGCTTCGGAGATCCAAGTATCTCTAATTCGATGTGCATACCAAGAAGTAGTATCTTCTCTCGCATCCCAACGTCCGACGATATCGTCTTTCATTTTTGGATAAACTTTTGATAAGAACCAATAACGTTCTATCATCATTATCCACATCAATAAGAGTGCGAAGGCAACAACGTATAATACGTTACCGCCAGTCGCAATAAAACTCCTGACAGATTCCCAAAGCTCTATCAGGAATAACATTATTTAGACTCCTTCTCGGCAATCGCTGCGATTAAGCCAGCGCTTTGCTCGTCTAATTTTTGTAGTACAGATTTACTCTTACCAGCAACAATGCTGTGGATTAAGATTAGTGGTAATGCACAAATCAAACCTAATGCTGTTGTTACAAGTGCAAGAGAGATGTTACCCGCCATAATTTTCGGGTCACCTGTACCAAATAATGTAATCGTTTGGAAGGTCATAATCATACCGATTACCGTACCTAATAGACCCATTAATGGTGCAATTGCAGCGAACATTTTGATTAAGTTAATACCACGGTCAACTTTAGGCGTTTCGCGAAGTATGGCTTCATCAAGTTTAAGTTCAAGTGTTTCTGCATCAACTGATTTGTTTTCAAAGTAAACTTTTAATAAACGACCCAGTGGGTTGTTATCGTTTGGTTGGTCAAGGTTTTTCTCTTGCGCTTTAATTTTAGAGCTCATAGAACCAAGAACAATCATACGCTCTAATGCGATAAGAACACCGAAGAACAACAATACTGTGATTGCATAACCTACTTCTTTACCTTCGTGGTAGAATTCCATAAGTGTTTTCTTACGTGTTTCTAGCGTTAAGATAGCACCACGTGAAGGATCCACGTATAAAGGAGAGTAACCTGAAGTTTCGCCGAAGAAAGAAGCAGCAGCACCGGCAATGTAACCCGCAGGTTGCTTAGCTAGTGGTTGTACTTGACCAACTTCATCGTTGTAGTTTAAGTAACCGTCTTCAGACACTAAGTTGAACGTACCAACACGTGTTACTGACTGAGTAGACTTTGAACCATCTAAGTTAGTTACTTCAGTAGTAAACTTAGAGATTTCACCTGATTGAGTCATTTCAGTTTGAAGTGCAAACCAAAGTTCTTCAAGTTGTTCAAGTTCAGGGATTGCTTTAGAGTTAGCGATTTTATCTAAAGTTGCACCACGACCTGGGTATTCAGCTGAAACAAGTGAAGTTACGATTGAACCATAAGCATTAGCTGCAGCTGCACGACTTACACCGAACATTTCACCTAATGTACCTTGAGCATTGTCAAGCTCTACAGCTTTCTGTGCTAAAGTAATTTCGTTATCAGCATATTCTTTAGTTAAACGCTTATTACGAGCTTGTTGGTCTGCTAGATCTTTTTTAGCTTTATTCAATAAAGCTTGCTTGTCAGCACGTGCAGAAGTAAATTCCGCTTCACGCTTTTTATCAATTTTAGCTTCAGAAATACGGTCATTTTTAACTTGCTTTAACAAGTCATCTAACTGATTTGCTGATGCTGAAGCTGCTACAGTCATTGAAGCAGCAAATAATACGAAATTAATAACTTTTTTCATTATTTTGCTCCTGCTGCAAATACTGGTAGTTTAGCTAAATCAAGTGGTAATTGCTTACGAGCCATACGTACGGCATCGGTTACAGGTTTCAAGTACTCGTCACCTAAAGCTTCCCATGAACGCTCTTCATTGTTCCAAACCCAAGCATTTTTCATGTCAAGAGATTGAGCAACAAATGAAATACGACCCATGTGAACAAAATCTGCAGTAATCATACGATCACCTAAGTCAAGCTCACCTTGATACACACCGAAAATAGTGCCGTAACTGGCTTCAATCTCGTAAGCTTCAAGTACTAAACGAAATTGTTCAGATACTGAAACGTCTGAGTCACCCATTACATCACGTAAACCAGCTATACGCTCTTTACGTGCATCAATGTTCATAGGAACATCAAGGTCAACAAACTTTTCTAATGTGTCAATCATTTTGTACATCAATGGCACTACGCCTTGCTTAGTTTTATCAATACCAGCAATTTGATTTTGTAAAGATTGAATATTGGCTTTTTGATCGTCAACCATAAGTTGAACGTGATCGTTATAACCTTTTAACACATCAGCTTCGTCAACTGTATTACGGTACTCAGCTAATAGCTCTTGAGTTTGACCATAGATATTGTCGATTTTGCTTTGTGATTTACTTGAAGCTTTAAAAATTTGAGCTTCTGCTTTTTGTAGATCTGTTAACGCGTCTGCAGCAGCGAAGTTGCTTGCTGAAAATGCTAATGCGCCGATTATCGTCGATGCGATAAGGCTTTTCTTGCTTAATTTGGACATAGTTCCCAACCAATTGCTATTGAATTTTGATAACAAACTTTATTGTTAACGCAAATTTAATAATCTGCCATTTTAAGTTTTAATTTGTTTAGAATAAAACCATGCAATATTCCCAGACGACAGCCTAACTGTCAACTAAGTACATTCAAAAGTCTGCTTATTTTATTTTTTAATGGATAAAATAAGCCTTTCGTAACGAGAATAGAACAATATATTCATTTAATAAAGAACAAGATTGATTTTATCAATGTTACAGAAGTCCTCTTAATTGTAAAAATATGTGCTACCTATGTTTTACTAACTCTTTCGTAGTAAGTCAAACGATATTAGTGAATTGGTACTTATTACCGCTATTTTCACTCTTAATTGAACAATAATTAAACTCAACTAATATCTGGGCTGTATAAATAAATTACGTTTAAATGAGGTTTCTATCCTAATAACCCTGCAATTTATCGGCCGTTTCAGGGAGGATTTAACTTTTATTAGCCGTTATTTTAAGCTCTAAACCACCCAGTAACAGAGTACCTATTTTTCGCAGCAAATTGTGCCACCGAAGTTACTGAATGCACTTTATCAACATCAAATAATGTTAAAGAATTAAGTGCTGGGGACCAAGATCTCATGGGCGTGCCGTCTTTTTCAAAAAACTGTAATAAACCTCCCCAATCAGGATGCCAATTTTCAGTAAAACCTAGAACATAAGCAATGCGCCTGGTTTCACCTGGAATGTTATCTAGATGGCGAGTTAGGAAATCCCCACGGCGATACCTTGTTACTTGTCCATCGGCATATTTTAAATCAGAGAAATTCGTTATTTCCCTAAGTATCTTAAGAGTATCTTCAGTGTTAAGCTGTTGTAGTAGCGTATAAACCTCTTCCAACGAAGTCTGATCTATTTTATGTCTGCCATATAAGAACCCTGCGCCGTTTGATGCCATCCGATGAATATCTTGATAAAGTTGCTTTTGAGTTGTCGCGGGTAATGCCCTTATATCGGCATCACTAACCTCTTGATTCTGGCCATTTAAATAAAAGGCATTATCAAAATTAATTTTAGTCTCTATTGATACTTTTAATGTATCTAGGCTTTGTTGCTCTAAAAAATTGAAGACTCTAACAATACCATTTTCAGAGAACTCGTTTTTTAACTCGGCTATATTTGCTATCTTGTTTATTTTTATTGTCATTTTGTACCTGTAGCTTATAAATTCTTTGGATTCTGACCACTTCTAAGCCAACCAGTAATAGATAACCTTTGTCCTGTTGCAAAAGGTGAAACATAACCCACAAGGTGGTCTACTGGCACTTTAAATATATTAATTTCATTAAACGTAGGCGAGAAGCTTTTTTCAATTTCTGATTTATTGCTTAGTATGTGCAGTGCCCCTCCCCAATCAACAGACCAGTCTTTAGTTAAATTAATAACGAACGCTGCCACTCTATTTTTACCATGAACATCATCATTATGACAATTCAAGAAATGCCCTGCTTTAAACCGAGTGATTTGCGCGTCTAAAAAATTTATTTCAGGTGCATCGAGTATTTCTCTAAAGTAATTTAAAGTAGGCTCACTATTTAAAAATTTAACAATGTCATTAAAAAAGTGCCCTGGCATTAATTTGTCATAGTAAATATCGTAAATGGGAATAGTTTCATAAAAATATTGGAATGCATTTTCCGCTTGTTTATGCACGAGTTTCGTGAGATTTTTTTTATTTTCCTCATCCCAAGCTTCAACGTCTGCACTATTTGAATCTTGATGAAGCCCTTTATTTTTAAATACTAAATTCCATTGTTTTTGATTGGATATTTTTTCATGAATAAAACGGGCAGTTTCATTTGTTAAAGCATGTTCTAACTTGACATAACCATTATTTAAATAATCCTGTCTAAGTTTTGCTTTATTATCAGTTTTATTAAAAGACAATTTCATCTTTCACCTCAAGGTTTCACTGCTAAACACTTTTATTAGCGTATAATTTTGCTGTATTATCACATGCATATATTAAATAACCACTATGTGTTCGTCACACTTGTGACTTGCACCTACTAAGCATTACTTTTATGACTTTAAATGAATCGTTAAACATAGCTGAATTAGCCCATCAACAAAAAAACTATGAAGTTGCTGAACAAGCATATTTAAAAGCGATTAGTCAGTATGACAGTAATGACGCAACCTATGGTTTAGCTACATTATATACTCAGACACAACAATATGAACGTGCAATCTCTTTATTTACTAAAGCTTTAGCCAAAGAGCCAAATGCCGTTGACATTACACTGAACTTTGCCATGTGTTTAAACTCAGCAAATAAAGCTGAAGCAGCGTATGAATTAATTAATAATATTAAAGAGATGCTACCAAACGATAGGCAAATTATAAATTCATTTGCACATTTAGCGCTTAAAATTAATCAGCCTAAATTATCACTAGAGATAGCAACAAAGTATCAAAATAATACTTCAGTAAAGAGTAGCCCACAAACCGATATAATTATTGCACAAGCTAACATGCAAAGTGAAAACTGGGCTGCAGCTATAGCTATATGGTTAAGGCTCAGTCATACGTTATCTAATCAACAGTCTGTAATTCAAAAAAGTTTATCTATTTGTTACGCAAAATTAAGACAGTACGATAATGCGATTAGTGCTTTTAAAAAGTTTCTTGAACATACACCCGTTATTAGCCTTAATTTATTAAAGTTCGCTGATTTATATTTACTTGCCAGAGATGTAAAGCAAGCGCGACTACAATTAAACAAAGCTATAGCGTTAAGTGATAATAGTTTGACTCGGTATGAAATTGAAATACGCATTTGCCGGCTTGAAAATAAAACAGAACTTGCGATAGCTGCCGCAGACAATGCATTAGCATTAAACCCTGAAAGCTATATTGCATGGGGAGCTAAACAAGAAATAGGCGCTCAACATGAAAAAACAGTAGCCTCTCTCTCACATTTGTTAGAGAGCTCAATTGAGAATAATTACCAAAACCAGCAAAACTTATTTATTTTAGCAAAGGCCTATGAAAAGCTTGCTCAATATCCTCTTGCTTTTCGTTGTTTTACTAAAGCAAACACTTTACAAGAAGATATTATTAGTAAGAGTAATTTATCTTATGACCATGATGCTGCTAATAACCATCATAAATTTCTTTCTCAAGTAAGCTCTACTAACTACTCCAAAGATATAACGCAATTACCTCCTAGCAATATTTTCATTGTTGGCATGCCGAGATCTGGTACAACACTGATGGACCGAATTTTATCTCAGCACCCGAGTATTGAAAGTAGTGGCGAAAATGAAGCATTGGCACTATTCATAGAAAATAAGGTTAATGCTCAGAAAAATAATACAGCGATTAATTGGCAAGAGTTCTTCAGCAAAAACAAACAAGATATTCTCAGTTCATACCGCGCTAAAACAGCATTAAACGCAGATATCATTGTCGATAAAATGCCGCATAACTATCGTTATGTTGGGGCTATACTTTCTATTTTCGAGCAAGTTAAAGTTATTCAAATGAGAAGAGCACCTGAAGATCTTGCTTTATCAATTTTCTCGCAACCTTTTGCTCCACACCATAACTATGCCGCTAATTTAAAAAACATTGCTCATGCTATATTCCAAGCAAACAAATTAATGGACTTTTGGCGAGATAGCTTTCCAGGACAAGTTATTGATGTAAATTACAATCAGCTAACAAACGCCCCTCAAGAAGAAGCGCAGCTAATATTTAAATTTTGTAATTTAGACTGGAACGACGATTATCTAAATTTTCACAAAGAGCATGTTAACAGTTTCACTTTCAGTGAATTACAAGTTAGGCAGCCAATTAACACTAATAAGCAAAACTTTTCTCGTCATTACCAGCAAGAGTTAGCAATATTTAGTCAATTTTATCATGAGTTACCTCAAGACAAATGCTGATCACGACTGTCAAGCCATTCACGGCGAGCTTGAAAACTCGCTAAAATAGCTTTTTGTTCTGCCTCTGACAAATCTGGGTGCCA
>OJHK01000796.1_pt1 | contig 17587 bp, 18 predicted proteins | sample 1595161 | NCBI WGS metagenome assembly OJHK01 (sample SAMN05416842, study PRJEB24817) | seawater metagenome | isolation source: Sea water | place: Canada:Atlantic | collected 2013-07 | reverse complement strand
CTCCACCGGTGAACTCACCATCAATTTTGGGAAGTAATTTTTGTTGGCGTTTGAATAAATCTTCAGCCATTTTGTTTGCAGCAATACAGCCATCTAAACTCATTACTTTTTCCTTGTTTTTTCCTTGTTGGGTTTGTGTTACGTTAAGTTTAGCGTAGGTGTTAGGCATTTGCACTAATGCGGCCAGTATCGAATTCCGTTGGAAAAGATTGTCGTAATGCACATTGCTGGATGATTTTAATTTAAACCATCTTTTTATGGGTGTTTTGCAATGGCCACAACAGTAATTTGTTTTTTGTGAGGTCCATAATACCAAAATATACGGTATGCCGCTGGAGTCCTATTTTCAGCATAAGCCTCAAAAATTTCTTCGCCACAAGGTCCATCAATAGTGGTATATTTGTGGGTATTTAGACTTGGGTGCCGTGGGTTAGCTTGCAGGTACGCAAGTGTTTTTCTTACCGCTTTCAATTGTTTCGCTTTTGATTTGTTCGTGACCAAGTCATTAAGATCTTCGAGGGCTTGTTTCGTGAGCAGTATTTCAAAATCCATGCTTGTTATTAACCCTAATCATCTAAGTAGGCAGAAAAGTCCTGCTTCGTGACATGTCCCTTGGCCGCATCCTTGATGCCTCGCTGGATTTGTTTTAGCCTGTCAGGGTTATCGAGGAGCCATTTTTCATGCGCTGGAACTTCAACCAACGGCTCTAAGGTAATTCTGTGCTGTTTATCAACCGTCATCTTAAAACCACTGACATCTTTGCATAGCCCGCCCAGCATGACACGACCCTTTGAATCTGGCCTTAATGTTTTATGTTGCTCCATAGTAAACCTACTTTTATAACGCTGATGTTTGAAGAATAACCTAAAAGTGGGTTTTTGTCAATTTAGATGATTCCCACTTTTGTCAATGTGCTAAAAACCCCTTATAGCTGTTTCTATCCTTCCCTGGTTTAAAACATTCCAGGTCCATTATATTTTTGCTTTGTCTCAGGCTCTGGCATCTTTTCTTCCGGTTCGGCACCCTTACGTGACTGCTCAGCCTTATACCACGCCATCAGCATGGCGATCTCTACCTTTGTTTCCTGTAGCTCACTCTTTGTTTCCTGTAGCTCCACCTTTGTTTCCTGTAGATTTTTTTCTGCCTTATCCGACTCGAGAGCTTGCTTTGCTTGTAATATATCAAGGTTTATCGATATCGCGCGATCTAATTCCAGCAAACACTTCAGCTCCCTTGTCATTATAACTGATTGCATTTTTATCTGTGCTAAACCCTTACAAATATCCGCATCTTCTTGGAAATTAGCAAACTCAGCATCATACACTGACACCAGCCGCGTAAAGGCATCATGACTCGCGCCATCACCCAGTTTGTCCGGATGATAACGTAAACACAATGCTTTATAATGCTTTTGCATCTGGCGTATTTCTTTATCAATATCGTCATACAGGTTCAACAGTCCTGCTTCAGCTATCGCAACATCCTCGTCGCTCTCCAGGCCGTCTAAATGCCTCAGCAAACCCATTAATCGTTCAGTCGATGCCGTAAAAGCCGCCCTTAAAGCTTTCTCATCAGCTGCTAACAATGACGCCCCATGCTGCGATACGGCTATCTTACCCGCATGGGGATGTACCACTATACGCGAATCAGTTTCAATTAGCGCGTCGTTATCAGGTAATACTGCCCTTAAAGGTTGAGGTGTTTTCGCATAAGTATGATTTGCTTGCGACGATAATAGCGGCGTATCCTCTGACGTCACGGTCGGCGGAATTATCTGCGAACGTGGACGGTTTTTCCAAAACAGGACGAACCGCTGCAACGAACTACTATAATCATGCAAGCTAGACCAAGCACTCAAACGCCGTGTTTGCTGAGACAGGGCACGAAACCGTGCATCATACTCATTATGCGCAACTATGGATGGCTGCGCCTGTAAAGCGATGAGCTCATTTAACAGTAACCTCGATTGCGCATATAGCAACAAAGCACTGCGCTTTTTAATTGGATAAAATGGTCGAACAAAACGATGAAAAAATCGCAACAATACCCAACTCGACTCATAAGCCGATATTGATGCATAAACCTTAGCTAACGGCAAGCCATCTATCTCAACGGCACCGTTTGCTGAAAATACTACCCGCGAGTCATTGCGCTGACCAAACAACCCTAAAAAACCATCAAGCCGATTACCATAACCTAAGAGCGACTCTTGCAGAACCAGCAAATGCGTCCGGTAAGTAGACCATGTTAGTTTATTTTGCTCATCACCTGCCATCTTTTCCTCCAAGCCTAGTACATCCCAGGTCCACGACGTTTCTCTTCAGACTTATCTTTAGACTTATCTTCATTCTGTGAGCTTGATTTTTTACGTGACTGCTCAGCCTCATACCATTCCATCAGTATGGCCACCTTTACCTTTGTTTCCTGTAGCTCCACCTTTGTTTCCTGTAGCTCCACCTTTGTTTCCTGTAGCTCTTTTTTCGTCTTAGCCGACTTAAGAGCTTCTTTAACTAGTTTTTCTTTTGTGTTTTTCTCCTTTTCCTTAAGTTTATTTTCAAGCTTAACAATGGTTTGTTGGTGTTCTAAGATTTTTGCCTCACGTTGCGCCAACTTATTTTTCATGTCATCACGTGATACTTGCACGGGCTTATATTGTCTACCCGACGCTAATACTATGCGCTGGTCTTTGCTATATTCACACGCGACTAGAAAGTTTCTCAATAAAGAATATAGCTGGCTTTTCTCAGGTGATTTATTAAAGCGTCCCCGCACGTTTTGCATGTAACTATCAACCTCTTGACAGATTAACCTGGCTCGCTCTTGATTGTTTGCGAAAGGCTTACCCTCCATAAGTGATACGAGCTTTCTTGTAAATTCCTTACGCTGCTCAAGCGCCTCACCATCATGCAAGTACGGGCCAATAAGCCACCAATTCAGTTGTCGTTCAACTTTCTTTAAACGATTTTTGTAGGTTGTTGTTAGCTGAGTATGTAAGCCATCAGCTGAATTGCGTAGGGTCTCTTTATTTGCTAAACCATCAGGCACGACCGAGAAGATGTCAACTTCACGACTCAGGCTATGATACATCGTTGGCAGCATAGAATAGTGCATCAGAGCAGAAACATTACGCATTTCATACGGTTTGAAGCCATGCAGATTTTTGGAAAGCTTGCTTGCTAGCATATTATTTTCTAGAAATGTAGCAATTTCAGACAGTCCGAGCAAGTGCGCTATATGAAGTAATGTGGTGCCTTCTCCATCTTTCAAGTCAACAGGCATCGGTGCGTCCTCTAACAAGTCAACAACACTTTTTTGGTGGGCAACATAATTTAAAGCCATAACATGCTTGGTCAGCTCTTCTGGTAACTGGTCATCACTTGCTAGTTTTGCCAGATTGGCTTTGCGATTGCGGTTTCTTTTGTTCACCGAATCTTTTTCTGACTCCATCTTGTCAACATGCGCCAAATGTTGCTCAGACAATAACAGCTCATTCTCCCTAGACGACTTTTGGTCTAATCGTAACTTCTCAAGCGATATCCGAATACCGTCATCATGAGCAAATGTTTCACGGTAAATATCAACTTCTTTTTTTATCGAAGCTAGCATGGCGACATAGAAATGCTGGAAATTCTCTCCAAACAATTCTTCTGAAAATTCATAGGGCTTTTGATTTAACGTGTGATGCACACGTTCTAGTATTTTACCATCTACCTTAAATTGCGTCCCGTGTTGATAATATGCACCCAAGTTACGCTGTAGAGCATCGACAACTGTGTCCATTAATCGAAAAGTCACACTGTCTAATTTTTCAGATACAGCATCATTTAATGCATCAAAGTTTTTATCATCATCCGCTTGCTTTAAAAAAATCTCAAGTAACTCAATTAGCTCGGGCAAAAACGCATTTTTCATCTCGTAGCTAAATACTTTTTGTCTGTAAATTGCTGACATATCGGCTTTATGTGCTTGGTCTAAATGGTAATCTTCCGGCAAATTAGGTTTTACAAATGCCGCAATGGTTTTTTTTATCTCCCTGACTTGAATTTGCCATTCAGTAAACTTTAGTTGCCTCGTGCCATTTTCATTCTCAAGAAGCGCTACACCAAGTACATTGAGTTTCTTAATTAGAAGTTCAAATATATCATGATGGAACTCCCCGATATCAGCGACAAGCTGAGCATCACTCGAAGGCAGGTCATAGCTTTTTTTCTCGGCACTATGCTTCGCATGCCAGCGCTGTACCGCTTTATCCACACAGGGTGCATGCTGTAAATCTTTACGCGCCTCAAGAAGCTCATCTTCTGTATTAGCATTCAATATTCGCTGAAAACGCGCAATAATCACATCTGCATCAAGCTGCATACTTACTTGTTCTCGGAGCAAGGCAACGGAATGTTCGCTACCATCCTTTTCGCTTTGTATGAATTGATGGTTATCATCTGTATTCAGCAGATGCCCTTGGATACAGGCGTTAAATAGACAGTCGCCATCACCTGAAATCTGATGCTCTTGCCCATTATGCAATAGAACATAATGCAAGCCATCGTACTGCAACGCTATTTCATTGCCGTCTGCTTCTTCGTTGATTAAATATGTCTTATCATCCTGGAGATTAACAATACGAATGGGACAATTATAAAGCTTTGCAATTGCGCCCAACTCAATATCGCCTCCCCAGTATTCACCGACAAGTTTAATTTGTTCAAGGTAAAGCTGGGCCAAGTTCGTCAGAAACTCTATATCGTCCATATAATTTCTCTCGTGGTTATCGATCTCAGATTTAAAGCTATCATGATAAATGCTAAGCTGTCAATATTTTGACCGAATTATAGCGCTACATGTTCTTTTAAGACAGAAAACTTTTTTGCTAGTGTAAACTTATCTTCAAATCCATAAATTTAAGTTCCTGACACCCAATTTAAACCACCGTTTAAAATACGAGTGTAGCCTTGATTTTACTTATAAAAGAACCTATAATACGTAGTATGTACGTACTATGAGGGTTTGAAGATGAATAAAAAGTTAACAATAAGCATTGACGAAGCGGTTTACAATGGCCTGCACGCAACAGTAGGCGAGAGAAAAATTGGCCGTTTTATAGAGGAGCTTGTCAAACCGCATGTAATTAACGCCAACCTGTTAGAGGCGTATCAAGAAATGGCTGCGGATGAAATGAGAGAAAAAAACGCAAATGAATGGACTGAGGGATTAATTGGAGATTTTAAACAAGATGCTTAGAGGTGAAGTATGGTGGGTTAATTTTGAACCATCAAAAGGCGGTGAAATTACTAAAACCCGCCCTGCAATTATTGTTAGCAACAATATGGCTAACAAAATGCTTAACCGCTTGCAGGTTGTACCAATAACAAGCAATACAAAAAAGCTATACCCAGGCTCAGGAATCCCCTCATTTTATATAGCACATAAAATTTCATTCCAGACGCCATGCTGCTCGAGCAAAGAAGTAAACAACGTCATTAGCTGATTTTTTTCATCCTCGGTAAAGTGGCGAAAAAAATCATAGTAAAACATTCCTTGACGTATCAATGAGTGGGTTCGAGTTTTCACCGTATTGACTTTTAATTTTCTATCGAACCCAAGTTGTTCGCCGGCAGCCCCCAATAAAGTAAACAGGACATAAGCTAGAGCCACAATTAGCAACAACCTATCCCTGCGTTCAGGAGATTGAATGTGGGTTTGAGCTAATGCCAGACCGTAACGCTGATCTTTAATATCTCGAAAGTAAGGTTCAATTTTCCATCGCCGCCCATAAAGATTTATAATTTCTTGGGTCTTTTTATCGGTGCAGTTGCTCACTAGGTACCAGGCATCTTTCATGTCTTTTTGCTGGGTAATAATGACTTGTTTGACTGGAAACTCTTCTTTGGTGAGTTTGGCATCTTTGATGTTCAGCGTGCGTTTGCTGGATTGCAGCCACTCACTCGCTTTTTTCGAGGTGCCTTTTCCACTAATTACTGTCGTGGATGATTTCAGACGGATCACATAATTAAATCCTAACACCTGATCAATAAATTCAAAAAAACGGTAGGAGGCAAATCCCCGATCAGCAACAAGAGTCACGTTGACATCAGCAGGTAAAACAGTTTTTAACTTCGACAACATTTGATCTTCGTAATGCCCTTGATTACCTTTTAGCTTCTTGTCATCAACACTTTGCCAAATTAATGGTGTCGCTCTCCCATGGTGAGTTAAAAGATTAAGACAAAGGGTTTTCTGCCCATCATGCCAGAAACTTGTCCAATCCAATGCAACTTCAATGGTTTTCCTGCTGCCAATCACGTAAGGTACCCAATAATCTGCAATATCCCAGATTTTAAGTTTTTTATTGCTAAGTAAACGGTCAATTTGCTTGGTAGCATGCTTCTTTTGAAGTCCTTTAGCCGAAGCCAGACCTTCACCCAGTGAATGTATGCGAAGTGACTCACTATTGAGCAATCCCATGGCAGCATCTGCTAAGCTGTGTTGTCGTTTTAGATGCATATCCTTTTGGAAAATTAGTGAAAGTTGTTGACGTATGGCCTCTAAATCTAAGTTGGTTTGTAACATCTGAATTCTCCTTCACACCGATTAATTCAAAGGAGTATGATCCCATTAGCCCATTTTTCAAGAGTCATTTAGGTTAAAAAACAGGTAAATTAATCAACTAACATCAAACGAAACCTATCAGGCAAAGAAAAAACGCTAAATTACGTTAAAATGAGGGGATCTATGAGATACCCAGGAGAAGCTTACGTGACTGTTGGAGGCAAACAAAGCAAATCAATGGCCGATCAGATTATGACGGTAAGCAAGGCTAGAATAAAAAACAAAATCGGAAAACTGCCCCATAATGACTTAATGCGAGTCGAGAATGCTATCAGGTTACAGCTTGATTTATAGGTTCTATTGAAATAACCCAGCGCCCAACAACATCTGCAAATGCTCAGTCTTCTATACCGATAGTTTTTAAATTAAACCACCGTTTTATTTAGTCATATATAGACATTTTTTTGAGGTTTAATCTGGTGTATAGTGACCAAATTAAATCAAAACAGGGTTTTATCTAAAAATGGCCAATTTTGCCTACCTGAGAGTCTCCACAAGCCAGCAAGATACCGACAACCAAAAGCTCAGTGTGCTAGATTATTGCAATCGTCACCAACTCGCCGACATGCACTACATCGAAGATACCAGCAGCGGCAAAAAACGCTGGCAAGACCGCGCTATCGGTCAAATCTTAGAAAAAGCCACATCTGGCGATAAAATTGTCACCGCTGAAATATCACGCCTTGGGCGCTCTACCCTGCAAGTTCTCGAAATCTTAGAAACCGCTACTCAAAAAAAGGTCTCCATTCACATCGCTAAAAATAACATGGTCATTGATGGCTCCATGCAATCAACCATTACCGCAACCATCTTAGGACTCGCCGCCCAAATTGAACGTGAACTCATTTCAGCAAGAACCATCGAAGCACTGGCCAAAAAAAAAAGCGAAGGCATGAAGCTTGGGCGGCCCAAAGGAAAAGCTAAAACACTAAAACTAGATGAGCATGAAATCCTAATTAAAGATTACCTAATTAAAGGCGTCAGTAAGACATCTATTGCCAAAATCATAGGCTGTGCCCCCGCTACCCTGCATAGCTGGGTTAAGAGAAGAAGGCTATAAAATTCAAACTGGTGTTTATATTTAAATACTTATATGATAATATACACTTTTGAGTAAAGGAGTATATATTTATGATTTTAGGGGTACTCAACCAGAAGGGTGGCGCAGGAAAAACTACAGTTTCCACCAATTTAGCCAGAGCACTGCAAGAGAGAGGCAGGAAAGTTCTATTGGTAGACTCAGATCCGCAGGGCAGCGCAAGGGATTGGAGAGCATCAAGCGACAGTGAACTAATACCAACAATTGGGTTAGATAGACCGACCCTAGAACAAGACATTAAAGCTATTTCATCTGGCTACGAATGGATAGTTATTGATGGAGCGCCGCAGCTTGAAAAAATGGCTGTTGCAGCAATTAAGTGCTCCGATATTGTATTAATTCCTGTTCAACCGTCACCATATGACATTTGGGCAACAGAAGATCTTGTCGACGTTATTAAAGCAAGACAAGAAATTATGAACGGGAAGCCCAAAGCAGCTTTCATTATTAGTCGTCAAATCAAAAACACAAGGCTTGGTAAAGAGGTAAGAGAAGCACTTTCAGGATACGAAATACCTATTTTTGAAAATGGAACCTTTCAAAGAGTCATCTACGCAAGGGCTGCTGTCAATGGAAAAACCGTTATTGATGCGGAACCCGAAGGCGAGGCAGCTAACGAAATTAGGCGAATTGCCGCTGAACTAGAGGAGTATACAATATGAGCAAACTAGCTTCTGGCAGACCAAGCAGAAAAGAAACTGCAATAGCATCTGTACAGGACAACAAAGAGAGCGTTGTCAGAATCAATGTTAATGTCCCTAAAAGCTTTTATAAAAAAATTAAGCAAGAAGCGTTAAACCGCGATCTTTCAATAACAAATATCGTCAAAACAGCAATAAATGAGTATATAAGCAAATGAGTAAAAGAGCATGTAAGTAAAAATGAGGCGGTTTGTTGAATAGCAAAGGCTTAAACGCATATGATAGCAAACTATTGGATATGTTATGAATCATGAAAATTTAGAAAAAATGGTTTCAGAAGTACTTGCTATTGAGGCTGAAGAAGCAAAACAAGCAGGGGCTTTGGGGTTTATGGCTAGGGCGCTAGTTCAAGCTACACTACCTCATAGCAAAGTGGAAGGTAACGAATTTATACGCAAAAACGGTATATTTAAACTGACCTTGCTAGCAGACTCCGAAACGGGCCTACCATATGGAAGCATACCGAGACTACTGCTTGCATGGATCTCAACAGAAGCAATAAAAACTCAAAATCGGCAGCTTATGCTAGGCAAAACATTATCTGAATTTATGGAAGCACTTGACTTAATGCCAACAGGAGGCAGATGGGGTTCAATTACTAGACTAAAAGAGCAAATGCAAAAATTGCTCTCGTGCTCAATATCATGTACTCGAACAAATAGCGATAACTGGGCCATAAAAAACATTACTCCTGTAAGTAGTGCTGATTTATGGTGGAATCCTAAACAACCTAATCAAACAACTATGTTTGAATCCTCTCTAACTTTGAATGAGGATTTTTACAGAGAAATCATTGAGCACCCTATCCCCATCGATCTCAGGGCGCTGAAAGCACTAAAGCGCTCTCCATTAGCTATTGATATCTACTGCTGGATGACATATAGAGTCAGCTACCTTCGCAAGTCGATAAATATTCCATGGGCAGCTTTGCAGACACAATTCGGATCAAGCTACCCGTCAACCCCTCAGGGAACCCGAAATTTTAAGCGCCACTTCTTAAAAGAACTACACAAAGTTTGCTTTGTCTATGCTCAGCTCAAGGTGGATGAAAATAAATCCGGATTAATCATTAAGCCTAGCAATACTCATATAGCCAGGCCGTTTGTTGAGTAAGTATTTACGCATAAACGGTACCGCTTTTACAAAATTGGCACTTCTATGCAATCAAAACCCACCTTATGAGTAAAAACTCAAATAAGTAAAGTAGTAAATGAATAAAAGCTCATTTACCACTTTACTACAGGAAGTACACACAAGAGACACCTTCGACAAAGGCTGTTAATAACACAAGTTATTCACGCATAAACGGTACCGCTTTTACAACGTATTTTACGCATAAACGGTACCGCTTTTACGCATAAACGGTACCGCCTATAAGAACCTATATTTAACCTATATTTAAAACCTATATTTAATCGCTGCTAACTGTGGATAACTCTAACGAGTTACCCACAATCGCAACTCATGACAAACTGATGGATATGTGCACAAACCTTCGTTACACTCGGTATTGTGCACATCCCCACAGCCCAACAAACTTTTCTTTTTTAAAGTTTAAGAATTTAAATTCAGATCAAATATGCCGTTAAAACGAAAAATTAGCCCCGTAGAGAAGACTAACCTATCCTCTCGCATAAATTGACGGCTATCAAAAAAAAGTTGCTCACGGGCTTTATTTTAGCTTTAAACCTATAAGCGGAATAAAGCTCAATATGTGCATTATTAATACTAATTGCGAGGGAGTAAATCTTAAATCATCTAGCTTATTTACAAAAACCGAAAGAACGTTCTCATCAATTTTAACATCCCCCCCTTCTGTTTTTACACAATTAACACCTGACGCAATTTTCAGAAAACAAAATATGTAAATTTTGTAAGAGGCTAAAAATCGCGTGGTCGAAAAAATAAACAGCAGGTTGCAGCCTAAAAATAATTCTCTCTAACTCTTCAAATTTGAGTTTAACTTTTTTCCTACTTCCTCAAGTAAATTTTTTTCATTGTAAAGCTCAGCGCACTAATCAAAAAAGCTCTATCTCTCATCCTCACAAGCTAATATTTAATCCTCTCACTCCTCAAGAGCAGGTAATTGAAAATCACACTGAGTTCTCCACAACCCTGAATTGACTAAAACCTGTTGCTATAACTCACTTCTCAAGCACTCGGGCCAAGCAAAATTTACCTCAAATTAAGCGGTGTTGCTTGCAACACATATTGCGCATGTCTGAATTCTCAGGCCATGACCTTAATTCAAGTATTCGACTACCGTCGAATTTCATTGCTAGCGATTCAAAAAACTTAATATTAGAAAATACAAAAAAACTTGAATTACTAAACAATGATTAAAGAAAACATTTACAAATATTGCTCAGCGCTAAAATAAAGACCGTGATACGGCTTTGACCATGCCAGGCAGGGTTTAGGGGTGGGTTATTAAAAAAACCTCCCAGAGAAGCTCAGGTTAAACTAAAACTGCGAGGAGTTTCCCTGCGTTGATGACCTAACATTAGCCTGCTATTCTTACCACCATTATTTCTATAGGTTAAAAATAAAACACCAAACGCCAGGCAATTAACATTCAAACCAAGGGAGACAATATGAGAAAACACTACGTAAAAATCAAGAATAGTTGGCCGTATAGTGAGAACTTTTATGGCTTATCAAACAAAAGTTTTTACGTATTTAAGTTAGGGACGACAAAAACATGAGAAAACATGTTGTAAAAGTCTCCGCCATATACCCCGACAGTAAGTCTTTAAGTGATTTGGCTAATGAAAAAGCTTACTGTGGGCTTAGTCTTTCTAACCCAAACTACACAAGCGATAGACTAAAAGCGGTCCTTCAGTTTATGGTGATGAATTTTAAAAATCCTGTTGCTATCACCACGGGTTATTTGTACCGCTACCACTATCAAATGTATGGCTATAATTATGACGAAGCCTTGAATCTAGCGCTAAAGAAAGAAAATGAACATTTTAGGAAGGAGTTAATTCCGACGTTAGAGTCTGGGGGGGTATCTGAGGTCGAAATTATTCGGTGGGATAGTATATCAAAAAATGAAGAATTTATGATCAACCTAAACAAAATAAATAAGTTCTATGATGAGTGCTGCGAATTTAAAAATAAAATAGATGAGGTGGCTTTGAATTTTTTAAATGCAAAAGCGAAAGACATTGTTGGCTCTTTCGAGAATGCAAAAAAACTGTCTATAAATTTTTTGTTGGAAGAATCAGCATTTTTTGATTATCTTGCTTTAAAAGGGTACAGAGTTGATGTGTACCCTGGGACTGCTTTACCTGCTTTGCGGGATATGAGTAAGTACGCAAATGCTCCCGAAGGGTTGAAGGATAGAGTTGCAATTGAGATACTAATAAAGCGAAGTGGTCGAAAAAAGAAAGTTAAAATTACTGAGAAACAAGAAAGCCTATCTATGGAAAATTAGGGAAAGGAGATTTAGTTGAATATGGAAAACAGCATTAATGAAAAAATTCTTTTAAGAATTATGGACTCTATCCCTGCACATATATATTGGAAAGATCTAAATGGTGTCCATCTTGGTTGTAATGCAAGTAACGCGAAAGCTGCAAACCTTCGTTCAAGTGAAGACATTATCGGCAAAACAGATTATGAATTATCTTGGAAGGATAGAGCCGATAGTATCGTTGCTTCTGATAAAAAAGTGTTGGCTGAGCAAAGAGAAGTCTTTGCTGAAGATGTAATCATATTGCCAGGAGAAACAAAAGAAACGACCTTTTCGACCAGAAAAATGCCTTTGTATGATGAAAGTGGCGAATTAATTGGGATTATTGGTGTTTCTTTAGACATCACCGAGTTAAAGCAAACTCAGAAAAAATTAGAGTCAGCTTTAGAAGTTGCCGAACAAGCAGAAAAGAAACGAAAAGAATTTGTAAGAAATCAAGCCCATGATATTAACACATCGATTGCGGGTATTGTGTACGCAGGCTATGAGATAGAAGCGACCTCTAGCTTAGAGGAAGCACAGAGCGTGTCACCGCGTATCAGGCTTTGTGCTCAACGTTTGCAAGATTACAATAAATCATTGTTACGTAATTTAACCTGGCTTGATGATGAGGGGCGTGTGATTAATCAGCGAACTGATATTCGGGAAATCCTGACCAAGCTTTATGACCTGAACGTCTTAGCCGCTGAAGCGAAAAACATTACCCTAACCATTAATAAAGTTAGCGAGAAAGTGCCCCTGTACTTTGTGGCTGATGAGTTAGTTATTTTTCAATGCTTGCAGAACCTGGTCACCAATGCCATCAAGTTCACGCAAAAAGGTAATGTAACTATCAGGCTGAAATTGCTTGAGGTACGAAATGATGGAGTGGCGCTGGTCGCTTTTCATATTAAAGATACCGGGCGCGGCATTAGCCACGAGAGCACACGGTACATTTTTGATGACTACTACAAAGCGCTACCCAGTAATCAGCCTGATAAACTTAGCGGGCAGCAAGCAGACGAAGACAAGGGTCGTGGGCTTGGCCTCACCCTGTCTAAAAAACAGGCCGAAGCCATGGGTGGCGAGCTTGACTTAGCATGGTCGGAGGTCAATAAGGGTTCAGAATTTGTATTAACACTGCCGCTTAAGGTTGCCTTAAACCAGGAGAAAGTGGGCTCTTGAAGCAGGGAGCTTCTGCTATAATTTAGAGCATACAAAATAATTAATTATTGAGGTCGTATTTATGAAAATTCTGCTCGTTGAAGATTTGGCGGTGACATCTAAGCCGGTTAAAATGCTCTTAACGATGGAAGGGCATCATGTTGATGTTGCGGAAGATCCGGGTGAGGCGCTCGACTTAATTGAAGAAAATAATTACGATTTTATCCTTATGGATTTGGGGCTACCCGAAGTTCGCGGTATAAAAAACGGTGTGGAACTCAGTGTCGTGGTGCGAGAGATGGGGTTTGATAAAGGTATTGTCGCGTTGACCGCCGAAGCTGGTAGCCACACATGGCAGGACATGAAAAAAGCGGGATTAAATGCCTGTATAGAAAAACCACTAATGCCGATACACTATAAATATCTTAATATTGATCCCCAAACCACTTGCTTTGCTGAAGAGGGTAAAAAGCTGGTTGTAATAAAGTCGTAAAAGACAATGCGACAGCTAGCAGGTGGTGCTAACTGTCGTCTCAACACCGAGAGTTTAGCTTTACTTACGAGGATCGCTAGCTCTTGGTGTCTGTACAGAGACTAACCGCTAACAGTTTTGTTTTCAAGCTGGGGTAAATCAAATAGCTCCCGGTCAGACTGGCGGGTTAGATAGCTGCCCATGAGGCGGGTGATTTCATCAAAACGGTCATCGGTGATGGCTTTATCAAGATAATACGCACCAACTAAAATTTTGCGTCGGGTGTCACGTTTTTTCTCGCGTGACTTTTCCGCCGCTTCCAGATTTTGGATTTGCGCCTTTAGTTGCTCTTGCTTCTTTTTTAGGCCATCTAGTTTTTTTGACTTAGCATTCATTTATCTTCTCCGCTATCAATTGACAAGCGAAGCATTCTACCTAGCCTTATCGATAAATCAAGCACTGTGAGCGCGAGTGAACACATAGCAAGCCACATGGCGATTGAATTGCGCGCTTATACGTTGCTTTGCAACGTGCTTTTTGATAAGGTTCAAAAATGACACATATGTGATTTTTTAATGGCAATTTACCATTTATCAGCGACAACAATATCCAGGAGTTCTGGGCGCTCAGCGGTTGCAGCAAGCGCGTACCGTTCAGCATCTATGATGGTTGATGAGCGCACAGGTGTTACGCATGACTATACCCAGAAGAGCGACGTTGCTGAGACAGATATCTTGTTGCCAGAGGGCGCGTCCGCCTGGATGGGTGAGCGCGAAAAACTGTGGAATGCCGCAGAGGCAGGCGAGCGACGCAAAGACGCGCAGCTTGCCCGTGAGGTTACAATATCCTTGCCGCAAGAGTTGGATGTAAAAGCCAACTGGGCGCTTGCTCAAACGTTTGTTCGGGACACGTTTGTCTCGCGTGGAATGGTCGCTGATGTGTGCTTTCATCTTGGGGACAAGTCAGGGGATGCCCAGCCGCATGTGCATGTGATGCTCACCATGCGTGATATTGACGGTGATGGTTTTGGCGCCAAAAATCGCAGCTGGAATCAAAAGGCGCTGCTTTGTGAGTGGCGTGAGTCTTGGGCGCATTATTGCAATCAGGCGCTCATGATGCACGGCATTGATGCCCGGGTTGACCATCGAACACTAGAGGCCCAAGGTATTAACCTTGAGCCACAAAGTAAGATTGGGCCGACGGCGGCCAAAGCCAAGATGGCGCGCTTTAGAGCCCACCAAGAACTTGCCCGCCGAAACGGTGAACGAATTTTAACTGACCCCTTTATTGCATTCCACGCGCTGACCTGTCAGCACTCAACTTTTACCGATAGTGATATTGCCCGATTTGTTAACCGGCACACGGTTGATGTTGAGCAATTTCAGCATGTTCACGCGAGGTTAAAAGCGTACCCGGAACTTGTGCGAATCGGTGAGGATGACAGGGGTCGCGTGCGCTTTAGTACCCGGACCCGCGTACGGGATGAACACACTCTCTTAAATCAAAGTTATGAGCTGAGCCGTCGTTCGAACCATGTGGTGCTGTGCCCTGCTCATATTTTGGTGGCAGAGAGCGCCAGGCCACTGTCCCAAGCTCAGGTTGATGCGGTCACCCATTTGTTAGAATCAAAAGACATGGCATGCCTCGTTGGGATTGCAGGCTCTGGCAAAAGCACGCTGCTCGAGAGTGCGCGTCATCAATGGGAGGTCGCGGGATTTAAAGTTAAGGGCGCAACCCTTGCCGGTATTGCCGCGCAAAACTTACAAGAATCCAGTGAGATTGCGAGCCGCACCATTGCAAGCTGGTGCCACCGTTGGGACAAGGGTGAAGATAGGCTCACCCGCCATGATGTCTTGGTGGTTGACGAGGCGGGTATGATTGATGTACCGCAAGCCTTGCGATTAGTAAGTGAGGTTAAAAAAAGGGGGGCAAAGCTGGTACTCATTGGTGACCCCGAGCAATTACAAGCTATTGGCCCTGGCAGCCCGTTTCGGGCCATTGTTGATGAGATTGGGGCGTACCATCTAGATACCGTCTATCGCCAAAGAGAGGCTTGGCAGCAGGTGGCGACTAAAGCCTTTGCGCGGCGCGAGACTGGGGAGGGGTTGGATGCTTACATGGCGCATGAGCATGTTCACTCGTTTGAAACGAAAGCTGTTGCTATGCAAGGCTTAATGGCCGATTGGCAACAGTCGCGAAGGGCGCATCCAGACGACACATCAATTGTTCTGGCGTATCACCGTAGCAGTGTTCGCGCCCTTAATGAGATGGCGCGTACGCTGCTTCAAGCCGAGGGGCATCTAGGCGTTGATGTCGAGATTGAAACAGAGCAGGGTGCACGACAATTTGCGAGCGGTGACCGCGTTTATTTCCTTAAGAACGATTATCATGACCTTGATGTTAAAAACGGCACCTTGGGCACGGTAACAAGCCTGGATAAGCATTCGATGCAAGTCAGGCTTGACCCATTACAAGGCGAATCACGCGATGTCACCGTGAACTTGTCGGCGTACAATCACCTTGACCATGGCTATGCGGCAACGGTCCATAAATCCCAAGGGGTGACCGTTGATAGAAGTTTTGTGTTGGCCTCAAAGCGCTTTGATAGTCATGTAAGCTATGTCAGCATGAGTCGTCACCGAGCGTCAGCGGATTTGTATTACTCAAAAGAAGACTTCCCAAGCACTAATGCGCTTGAGCGGCATTTATCGCAATCAAATCACAAAGAGATGACCACCGACTTTACAGCTCGGCGTGGTTTGGAAGAAGCACCTATCGAGCATGGTGATGAGTTGGCACACGAGAAAGAGGTACCCAAATTGACAGAGGAAGCGGAAAAAAGTGCCGCTGCACGATTAATAGAAAGGGCTGCAAGTGCACGGGATGTGATAACCAGTTACTTTGATAGCGAGAAACGCGAGACACGGGCGATGGAAAAATCCATTGATGATTTGAACGAGGAGCGCGAAGCGCGTGCCGCCCAACGCCTTGAGGCGCGCCAAATGGAGAAGGCGTTTGAAAACTTCAAGCAAAGATACAATTTTGAGGACTTGAGCACCAGCCCTCAAAAAGGTGATTTTGGTCAGAGCCTTGGTGTCCATCACATTGGGGGAGAAGAGTTTCATATCGTTCATAATGCTGATACGAACAAAACGTTTGCGACACGGCAGGTGGGGCATTCATCCTTTCACCCTCATGAGCGGGTTGTTTTTGAGTATAAGCCAACGCATTATACGCATAACGATAAGCCGTCGTGGGTAAGAGATCACTCACCTAAAAACGTTGAAAAACAACATGCTACTGAAAATACCATGGCGCACCAGCATGAAATCTCGCAACCAAAGAATAATTTAACTCATCAAATTGATCACTCAATGGATCACGATCATGGGATAGATATGTAGTGTAAAGTGGTGCTATAGTGTTCGGCTTGATAAAAAATAATGAGGTAAGCCAATGACAACAGATGAGCAAATAGCGCGATTTAACCAGGTTGTACAAGATAGAATTGATGAAATCATGCTGATTGAAGCACGCGTGAGTGAGAGGGCTAAAGAGTTAAAGCAAGCCCACCGTCAATTAAAGTTAGATTCGAGCGCTCAAATTGATGCAGTTAAAGGCGAAATAGCAAAGATTCAGGAAATGCTATCAACATCAAATACCCAGCATGATGCAATCGTACAAGCGATGGCTAAATCAAAAGATTTTGTTACTTGGAGTCGCCGTGTTTTAATCTATAGCGCAAGCATCGCGCTTGCTGTGTGTGCTGCCTCGAGCTACATGGCACATAAGAATTATGGTTACGTTAATGATGCCCAAAACGAAATTACTTCATTAGAAGCGAAGCTTGCTAAAACGCCTGTTGTTTATAAGGATGAGCGCGGCATTGATTTGGTTCGCGTGAAGACAAGTAGCGACGATAAGGTTAAATGGAAAACAAAAGGCAAGCATAAAGGTGCATATGCTGAAATTGAGTACGCTAGGTGAGCACGCTCATCATTCCATTTTCGCGCGAGCATGGATTAATTAAGCCTTTTAGGCACCATACCTTCAAGCACTTTATACAAACTTTCTTCGGTACCATGGAT
>OJHK01000787.1_pt1 | contig 17777 bp, 14 predicted proteins | sample 1595161 | NCBI WGS metagenome assembly OJHK01 (sample SAMN05416842, study PRJEB24817) | seawater metagenome | isolation source: Sea water | place: Canada:Atlantic | collected 2013-07 | reverse complement strand
CTCGGAGATGTGTATAAGAGACAGTCATAAACCTTATATTCGGTATTAAGTGACTTAAAAAAATTATCAAGCTTTATTTCGGGTGGCTCCCTACCTTCAGGGTAAGTATTTTCAGAAAATATGCTGGCGTCATTTGGTTCTTTGATGATGATCCAGTACAAATTTATTTTTTTTTCATTAAACATTTCGGCAATTCTTTCTTTAACCCTCTTGGATATTTTTCCGGCGCCGTCTGATAGAAGGATCAGGGCTTGTGATCCTGTCGTTTCAATTTCGCTAAACATAAAAAGTCCTGATGTAACACCAGACCCTATATTTGTTTGGTTTATTGATGAACCTGTCGCTGCATCAATCGCTGCGAAGGTATAGCTTCTATTTTTAGTAATTTTTGAGGCGTAAAGCGCTGAGTTTGAAAAGCCAACAATGCCAATCATATCGGATGAACGTTGACCAATAAAGTCTTTCAATATCCGTCTTGCAGCGAGTGATTTTATTTCAGACTTATTCTCATCGTCACCAATAAAAGGTTTTGCCATACTCACACTTCTATCGATCAGAAATACTAGCTGCGCACCTTTACCTATTTCAGTAATAGATGTTGATTTCGACCAAGGATTTGCGAGGGCAACAATCATTAGGATAATAATCAGCGACATAAGGAATCGGCACAGTATAGTAATTTTTTTAGAAATATTATCTTGTTCGAAAATTTTTATGCTACTAATAGTAGTCTTGTCAGATATTGAGACCATAAAAGGTAAAGCAGATAAGGGTAACAATATTAACCAAAGTGGATCAATAAAGCTCATCTACAAACTTCTCTCGATAATTTTAAGTTCCTTTGAAAGATTAAGAATCATATCAAATCGACTTTGTGAGTAATTAGATTGAGATGAATAAATCTCATCATTAGTTATATCTACAAACGCCTTAATCGCATGCTTGGAAGCAAAATACTTAGAACTATTAGTAATAAGCTTATCGACGATTGAGCTATTCATATTTTGTCCAAAAGTTTTATTGCAGCTATCTAGTAAAATAAGTACAGACTCGTCATAGCTTTCTTTGTTACCCAAACGATGTAAAGACCTAATTTTTTTACTAGCCTTTGTAAAAGGACCATACATTCTGCTGACAAAAGACAGGTCTATTTTTTTATAGAGCAGTATAAGAAAAGTAAAAAATAATAGTGTTAATAATGTATAAAATGGCAGGCCGCTATGGTTAATGGGCCTCGGCTTAACCTGACGAAGTGAGTTGAGAAGAACATCGTTGAGGTCTGAAGATACAATGCGAGAAAACCAATAACTTTTTGGAAGTATCTCTAGCTCATCATTACCAATCTTATATATGTGGGTTGGTAATAAGTACTTTTTACCCTCAGACCGATGAAAAATCTGGTAAGTAATCATATTAAAAAATATGTGTGTGTCATCATTACTTACTTTATAACTTTCTTGTTCTACTAAACTAATACCTGGGATTTTTTTGACGATTAATTTTGGGGTCTCCAAAAACGGTTTTTTTGTACTTATTTGATCTTTAACTACGATCAGGTCACCTAGCTGATACCCATACTTTAAATCAATGACATTGCTTTGTGAATTATATTCCGTGGCATAGGCCAAGAAAGTAATAAACGATGTGATAGCGAAAAACAAAATACGTATCATATAACTGCTCTCATAAAGTATTGTTGAATAACATTCATATCAATTCCATTATCTAGTTCTAACTGCATAAGCTGATTTTTTGCGAAAATATGAAAAATTTTTTCTTTCGCTTCTTTGTAGTCACGCAATAACTTATCTTTAACTTTCGGTCTTAAAAAAATTTCTCTCTCCACGTTCATTTCAGAATCCATAAAGTTGGTAAAACCATAGTTTGGCAATCTTTTAATTTCTTGTTCGGTGGATAAATGGATTGGAATAACATGGTGATTAGACAACTGCTCAATCATTGTATCAATGTGTTCATAGCTATGATGAAAGTCTGAGATCCAAAATATTAATGATTTTTCATTGGGGACTTTCTGAACAATATCTAAAAGATTCTCACTGGTCGCGCGTGTATCAGAAAAAACGAGCTCATCAACCCATTGATTGATATTGTGAATATTGTTGCCGGGCTCTAAGAATAGATTATTTTTAATGGCATCGTTATAGCAGACCATACTAAACATATCGCCATGCTCCACTGCTGAAGATGCAATCATTTTTGCCAGCAACTTAATTGTAGAGTTATTTTCTTTCATAGCAAACATTGAGCTAGAAATGTCGCATAGAGCTACAAGATTAATTGGGTTGTTGAGGTTGAATGTTTTAACAAATATATTTTCATAAGGGTCCGTAATGGAATTTTTAATGTCGATACTAGAAAGGTCTGGGTGATCGTTAAAGTTTTTGGAGCCACTGTATTCAAAATCATTACCTATCTTTGAGCTTAAGTGATTTCCATACCGGTAGTTTTTTGATCGCCATGATATCGAATAATTAAAATAATTCTTTCTCATCATCTAGTCTAGCTTTGGCGTAGCGACCTTAAGAAGAACTTTATGTGTAAACTTTTCTAACAATTCTGTTTTATTATTCTCATAAATTCTATTTACTACAAGTCTGTGTGCCATGACTGCATGGAACACATACTCAACATCAACTGGTTGGACGTGATCCCTGTTATTCATCCATGCATTGACCTTGGCTGCCTTAATTAGCATGATCATCCCTCTTGGACTACTTCCTGCCACGAGAAAGTCGTCCATATCGATGCCTTCCAAGTCGACGGCAAACTTCTTCGGGTTCTCTGTCGCTTGCCACAAAAATTCAACATAGTTTTTGATATGATCGCTTGTCTGGATATTTTCTTGTATTTCACTCGACACCTCATTAAGCTCTTTGCAGTCAAATGATGCTGAAGGTATATTGTCAATTAGCTTTGAGGTGTCCTGAAACTTAGTATCAAAGATAATAGAGTCTCGTAAAACTTTATCTGTTGGTGATTGAATAGACACTTCCATCATAAACCTATCTCTTGCTGCAGCGGGTAGCTCAAAGGTTTCATTCTTTTCCACCTGGTTACGGTCTGCAAAGACAACCATATTAGGAAGGTAATTAACTTTATTGAATGCACTAACAGATTTCTCTGCCATTACTCGCAACAGTAATGAATGAACCTGTGGTCTAGCTCTATTAATCTCGTTGAAAAAGAATATAGAAAGATCTTCTCCTTTTTTTAACAAAGGGCCCTTTGAGATACTTGGCTTTCCCTCGCTACTTATTGATGCATGATAAATAATATCATTCGGCATTAGGTCGACTGTTCCTTCGACCCTTTCGTAAGTGCCACCTATAAGCTTAGTAATAACTTGAAGTAACGTCGTTTTACCTACACCTACACCACCCTCTAATAACACATGACCTCTAGCAAAAAGACTGATAATAACTAGATTGATAGCTTTTTCTTGGCCCAGAATAATCTTATTCGCATCCTGTTTTATTTTTAGGGCATGCCCATGCCATTCCTTTGCTATATTCGTATCATTTTTCATAAATTCCTCAGTAAATTAAATAGAGTTATAATTGTAATTCGTAGGTTATTAATATATTATACAGACAGGTCTGTTCATTATGGTATCCAATATTTTATAACAAGGCAAGAAATTTTTATACTCATACAAAGAGCAATATGTCCGAAGAATTCATACAAATAATTAGCTCTAAAAGCAAGCATTCAAAAGCGACGGGGGGATCAATAATAAACTTGATAGGTTTATCAACTGTTATTAGTGAATGGAATGCTACCCGTATTGGAAAAGTTAAAAATAGCAAAGATGCAGACCTTTCTATAGATAATATTAAATCATTAAAAAAATTAATTAAAGGCGAGGTAAGAAAATCAGAGGTAGAAAATATGCCTGTAGTTTCTGATCAGATTCTTTTTTTATTTATAGGGGCTATTAAACTTCAAATTCAAAATAATTCTGATAAACCATGGAAGCTTGTTAATCAATCCATTTCAAATTTTTTAACTCCCGAACAGCGTCCTCAAACAAGTTTTCCTTTTTTGATGATGCTAACAATAATTGTTATCTTAGGCTTTTTATTTTCATCCCTAAACTTGTACCAAACTCAAGTCGGGGATCAAACTAATAATCTATTTAATGTGGCAACAGTTAATGAGTCTGGGAGTAGAACGGTTTCAAGTCTTGTTAATTTATATGAAGCTATGAAGACTGGTGATTGCCAACTACCCCAGGCAGCAATGCTTCAACCTGCTGAGCGAGAAGCGTTCATATCATTTGTCAATGAAGGGAAGGTTGATATCAATACAGCATCTTATCTAAAAAATGCATTGCTTTATACGGCTTGCTTATATCCCCAAAAACTGATGAGTCAGCCTTTATGAAAATCGCCATTATATTAATAAAGGAAGTCATATGAAGGATTTAAGAGAAAAGATTTTAATTGGTGCCACTATGCTATTTGAGACTAGAGGCATCCGCGCTTCGGGAATCGATACAATTATTTTAGAATCTGGCGTAGCGAAAGCAACACTTTATAAATACTTTCCAAGCAAGAATGAATTAATTATTGAGTACTTAAAAGAAAAGTCTAATAAATTTTATGCTTGGTTGGACGAAAAATTAATTAATAAAAAAAAGGGCTCAGTAGAGATACTTCTTCAGTTATGTGACCTTTATGAACAATGGATCACGACTCCAAAGTTTAGTGGATTACCTTTCCATATAGGCTCCATAGAATTTCCAGATCCCAAACATCCTGTCAATAATTATTCAGTAGAGCTTTCAAATGAATTACAAAAGTATTTATCCGGTCTTGCTTATATTGCAGGTGTAAAAGACTCCAAAACTCTAGGCCAGCAATTAACAATCATATTTGAGGGTGGTGCATTAATCGAAAGATTAAGCGTAGGTTCTGGAGCAGCAAAGCGAGCAAAAAATGCCGCAATTACGTTAATTAAAGCTTCGATTTAAATTACAATTAGTGGTGCCCTCGGCACGATTCGAACGTGCGACCCTCCCCTTAGGAGGGGGATGCTCTATCCCCTGAGCTACGAAGGCAAATGATTTATTTGAAATTATAGAACTTCATAGATGAAATTACATCATATAATTGATATAAATAAATATGGTTATTAAATATGATAAAAGTTTTTCTAGTTTTAGCTGTTATTCTTGCTCTCGTTTTTATTTTTAAAAAAACTGCTTTTGGATCAGAAGATAAATTACTAGGAAAAGCTGCTCCTGAATTTAAGCTTAAGAATTCTTATGGAGAATTTGTGTCCCTTAAAGAATTTAAAGGTGAATGGTTATTAGTTTTTTTCTACCCAAAAGATGATACACCAGGTTGCACGAAAGAGGCTTGTTCACTAAGAGATAACTTCACTGAAATTAAGAAATTAAATGCCAATGTTGTTGGAATTAGCATTGATTCAAGTGACTCGCATAAAGAATTTAAAGAAAAATATAATCTACCCTTCATGCTACTTTCCGACTCTGATGGAGAAACCGCAAAAAAATATGGCGCTTTAAACAATTTCTTTATTTTTAAGCTAGCAAAAAGACAGAGTTTTATTATTGACCCGAACGGAGTTGTAAGGCGTGTTTATAGAGATGTATCTCCAGCGAATCATGCACAAGAAATCAAAAGCGATTTAGAAGCTTTTGAGCGAAACTCTTAAATAACTCTCCTGATTAAAGCGCCTTAACCTTCATTAATTTTTCAATCATATTGACGCCAAAACTCACACCGAAACCGTTAACTTCACTTGCCACAGCACCTAGACCGCCTTTTCGATTACTTGATGATAGATCCATATGCAACCAAGGGATATTGTTATCTACAAATCGACCTAAGAAGCGAGTTGCATGAATATGATCTGGACCACCCTCAAGGTTGCACTGCTTTATATCTGCAATTTGACTCTTTAAATCTTCCTCATAGTCTTCATCAGATGGAAAAGCCGTAACTCTCTCCCCCACATCAGAACCTGCACCCACAGCCATACAGCCAAGTGCTGCATGATTACTTAATACACCGCTATATCTATCCCCCATAGCAACATGCATGCATCCAGTTAATGTGGCGAAGTCTATAATTGCTTTTGGTTTCTTTCTGGAAGCCATAGTTAGTGTATCCGCCAATACCATTCTTCCTTCAGCATCAGTATGAACAATTTCAATTGTCATGCCGTTAAGTGCCTTTACTACATCGTTCTGTTTGTAGGCTTTTGGGCCTATGTGGTTTTCTGCAATTGCTAACCAACAATCTAATTTGACCTTAACTTTTGCATCGCTAATAGCCTTTAAGATGCCTAAAACGACTGCAGAACCATTCATATCCTCATGCATGCCACTCATAAATTTTGCTGGCTTCAAGTTGTGCCCACCTGTATCAAAGCAAATACCCTTTCCCACTAAACTAATAGTTTCTTTGGCACCTTTTGGTGAGTAAGTTAGACGCACAATCGCAGCATCTTGCGGCTCAGAACCTTGTGCTACTGCATAAAAAGCACCTGCACCTAATTTTTTTAACTTCGGCATGGTAAATTCTTCTAACTTCCAACCATTTTCCTTCGATAATTTCTTAATCTTTTGGCGATAAATCGTTGGGGTTAGTTGGTTGGGTGGTGTAATTGTTAATTCTCTTGTGAGTGTGTTCCCTGCAACTAAGGCCTCAATATCATTAAAGCTAGTTTTTGCCGAAGCTCCAAAAGTATTGATTATTTTGAGATTTTTTTTCTTTCTACCTGATTTTAAATTTGGAAGATCCTGAGAATTAACTGAAGCAACATAAATTGCTTGCTTTAGCCATTCATCATTATTTTTTGATTCATTAACAATCGTCACCGTTTTAGGATTTTCTGAAAGTATTTTATCGAAGGCTTTTCTCAGTAACGTTTGTATTTGAAATATACTTTTTTTCTCAGAGACCATCAGCCAGGTCACTAAACTGCCATTATCTAATTCAGCTGATAAACCTGTTTTTTTTAAATCTGTAATTTTACCGCCTTGTCTTTTAACTTTTGCCATAAGAGGCCCTGCAAACAAAGGATTGAATTGTTTTTCATCAAATAAAATTAACGAATGCAAATTTTTCTTTAAATTTGACTCGTTAGGTATCTTATTGTTATTTGTAATCTTAATATTCATGCTCAAATCCTTTAAATAATTAAAAAACAACAACTTAGCTACAAATTATTGTATAAATAAGGTCAAAAAAAGCTTGACCAATTAACCCAAAACCTTGAAAATCATATAAGTTACATTTCACCAGACACTTATAATTTTATTTAATTCTATCTCATTAAATAATTTAATTACGGTCAACATTATAAATTGATTAAATTTCATAGGATAAGTTAAGTATATGGATCTAAGTCTTGATAGCGATGAATTAGAAACCCAAGAATGGAGACAAGCCCTCAATTCTGTTATTGATGCAGAGGGTTCTGAACGTGCACATTTCTTAATTGAGATGATGATTGATCAGGCTCGTCGTTCAGGCTCTAACCTGCCCTATAACGCAACAACAGCCTATGTAAATACAATCCCCACTCACCTTCAACAGAGGCACCCAGGTGACCCTGGTATGGAGCGGAGAATTCGTGCATTGATCAGATGGAATGCGATTATGGCTGTATTGAGGGCTAATACAAAATCGCCAGGCATTGGGGGACATATTGCAAGCTTTCAATCTGCAGCCACACTCTATGATGTTGGATTTAATCACTTCTTCAGAGCTGAAAATAAATCCTTTGGAGGAGACTTAGTTTATTTCCAGGGACACTCTTCACCCGGTATTTATGCTCGCGCTTTCCTTGAGGGAAGAATGACTGAGGAACAGTTAGATAATTTTAGAATGGAAACTAAGGGTAATGGCTTATCCAGCTACCCACACCCATGGCTGATGCCTGAATTTTGGCAATTCCCAACAGTCTCTATGGGCTTAGGGCCTTTGATGGGTATTTATCAAGCGCGTTACTTAAAGTACTTACACGACAGAGGAATTGCTGATACTTCAGATAGAAAAGTATGGGTATTTTGTGGTGATGGTGAGATGGATGAACCTGAATCACAAGGGGCTATTTCACTTGCAGCAAGAGAGAAATTAGATAATTTAATTTTTGTAGTGAATTGTAATCTACAACGATTGGATGGCCCAGTCAGAGGGAACGGCAAAATTATTCAGGAGCTTGAATCAAACTTCAGAGGTTCAGGTTGGAATGTCCTTAAAGTTATTTGGGGCTCTTATTGGGATCCATTGTTTGCTATGGACAAAGATGGCCTTATGAAAAAAAGAATGGAAGAGTGTGTGGACGGTGAATTTCAAAACTTCAAAGCCAAAGGTGGAGCCTTTACCCGAGAAGAATTCTTCGGCAAGTATCCAGAATTAAAAGAAAGAGTGGCCGCAATGTCCGATCAGGATATATGGAGATTGAACAGAGGTGGACATGATCCTCACAAAGTTTACGCCGCGTATGCAGCGGCCGTTGCTCATAAAGGTCAGCCCTCTATCGTCCTTGCTAAAACAGTTAAAGGTTATGGGATGGGAGATGCTGGAGAAGGACAAAATATAACCCATCAACAAAAGAGCATGGATATTGAATCACTCAAAACATTTAGATCAAGATTTGACTTACCTATAAGTGATGAAGAAGTTGAAAACCTTTCTTACTACAAACCAGGCAAAGATTCACCTGAATTGAAATATATGATGGAAAGAAGAAACGTTCTGGGTGGCTTTTTACCAAAGAGAAAAAAACAAGGCAATAAATTAAATGTTCCATCTATCGATGCTTTTTCAAAACAATTAGAGAGTTCAGGTGAGAGAGAAATTTCTACCACAATGGCATTTGTGAGAATCTTAACTACTCTCGTAAAAGATAAAGATATAGGAAAATTTATCGTGCCCATTGTTCCTGATGAGGCAAGAACATTTGGTATGGAAGGTATGTTCAGACAGTTAGGTATTTACTCATCTGTTGGTCAGCTCTACGAACCTCAAGATTCAGATCAAGTGATGTTTTATAAGGAAAAGAAAGATGGCCAAATATTAGAGGAAGGTATAAACGAAGCAGGCTCTTTCTCATCATGGATTGCTGCTGCAACTTCTTATAGTAATTCAGGAATTCAAACAATTCCGTTTTACATTTTCTATTCTATGTTTGGTTTTCAAAGAATTGGCGATTTAGCTTGGGCTGCTGGTGATTCACGATCTAGAGGATTTTTGTTGGGTGCCACAGCCGGAAGAACTACCTTAAATGGTGAAGGCCTTCAACATGAGGATGGGCACAGTCATTTGCTTTCAGCGACCATCCCAAATTGCATATCTTACGACCCATGCTTCTCTTACGAATTAGCAGTGATTATTCAGAATGGTTTAGAGCGAATGATCAAAAATCAAGAAGATGTTTTCTATTACATCACCATAATGAATGAAAACTATCATCATCCAGAAATGCCAAAAAATATTAATGAAGACATAATTAAGGGTATTTATAAGTACTCAGAAAATAAAGCGAAAGGCCCAAAAGTCCAACTAATGGGCAGTGGTGTCATTTTAAGAGAGGTTATTGAAGCTGCCAATATTCTAGAAAAAGATTTTAATGTTAGCTCAACTGTCTTCAGTGTCACAAGCTTTACGGAAGTAAGGCGTGATGCACTTGATGTCCAGAGATGGAATATGCTAAACCCTGAAAAAAATGAAAAAAAATCTGTATTAGATGAAACAATTGTAGATTTAGAATCTCCTATTATCACTGCTACAGATTATATGAAATCATTTGCTGAACAAATTGCAACTTTCTTACCTAATAAATTTATCTCATTAGGGACTGATGGATTTGGACGTTCTGATAGTCGTGAGGCACTAAGAGACTTTTTTGAGGTTGACCGATATCATATAGTCATTGCATCCTTAAAGGCATTAACTGAAAGAAAAGAGATAGAAAAAACAATTTTATTAAGTACTATCAAAAAATATAAAATAATGCAGAATAAACCTAACCCGGTATCCGTATAAATATGAGTTCAGAACAGATTCTTATTCCAGATATAGGTGATTTCGATAGCGTAGATGTGATCGAAGTTTTAGTAAATATTGGTGATAGCATTGAGTACGATATGCCTCTGATCACCGTAGAATCTGATAAAGCCTCAATGGATATCCCAGCGCCTAAAAATGGCATAATAAAAGACATAAAAATTAAGGTGGGTGATAAAGTTAAAGAAGGAAGTTTGATAGGGATGATAGAAGTAACAGAAGCTATAAAAGGAGATAAATCTGAAGCAAAGGCCCCTGCTAAAAATGAGAAAAAAGAAGATATTGAGAAGTTAACGCATACACCAACTCGACCTGCTCCTGAGCCACCAGAAAAAAAAGCAGCTAAAGAAACCCCAATACCTATCGGGGAAAGTGTACATAACGATGAAAATAAAACAGCACATGCAAGCCCGTCTGTTAGAAAATTTGCTCGTAATTTAGGTGTCAATCTTTCTTTTGTAAAGGGAGGTGGAAATAAAAATAGAATACTCATTGAAGATGTAGAAAATTTTGTTAAGGGTGAGTTAACTAAACCGAGAACTGAGAATATGGGTGCAAGCTTTGCTCCAATTCCAATGCCCAATATTGACTTCACTGAGTTTGGTAAAGTTGAAACGAAACCACTTTCAAAAATTAAAAAATTATCAGGTGCAAACCTTCATAGAAATTGGGTGACTGCGCCCCATGTGACTCAATTTGATAATGCCGATATTACTGATTTAGAAATTTTTAGAAAATCCATGCAAAAGGAAGCTGAAAAACGAGGTGCCAAATTAACCTTACTTGCTTTTCTCATTAAAGCCAGTGTTAATGCATTAAAGGCTTACCCTACTTTTAATAGCTCGCTCTCTCCTGACGGAGATGATTTAATCTTGAAAAGCTACTACAATGTTGGCTTTGCATGTGACACTCCTGATGGACTAGTAGTGCCGGTAGTTAAAGATGTTCAAAAAAAAGATGTGATCGATATTGCGGAAGACCTTGGCAATCTCTCAGAAAAAGCAAGAGCAAGAAAATTAAAAATGGATGAAATGCAAGGAGGTTGCTTTACGATTTCAAGCTTAGGTGGGATTGGTGGTACTAAATTTACACCTATCATTAATTGTCCTGAGGTTGCGATACTGGGTGTATCCCGAGCTTCAATGCAGCCTGTTTATAATAAAAGTAGTGAAGACTTTGAAGCGAGGCTCATGTTGCCGCTATCACTTTCCTATGATCACAGAGTAGTTGATGGTGCAGATGGCGCAAGGTTTACAAGTCATCTTTGTATGATGCTATCTGATGTAAGACGCCTGCTTCTCTAGATTATATGGCAAAATTAAAAAAAATACTTATCCCAAATATCGGTGACTTTGATAGTGTTGAAGTGATTGAGGTAATGGTTAAAGTGGGTGATGTAATTACTGAAGAAGATTCATTGATTACCGTAGAGTCTGATAAAGCTTCGATGGACATACCTGCACCCGAATCTGGATTGGTTAAATCTATAGAAATAAAGGTAGGTGATGTGGTTAAAGAAGGTTCTTTAATTCTCTCCATTGACTCTCATCCCAAAGAATCCCAAAAAGAATCAGTTCCAGAAGAAGAAAACCAGGCTACACAAAAGATAGAGGCTCAGCCCTTAACTAAAAAAGAAGGAAGTGATGAAGAATATGACATCGCTGTTTTAGGCTCGGGTCCAGGTGGCTATACTGCTGCATTTAGGGCTGCTGACTTAGGTATGAAAGTTGTTCTAATTGAAAGATATTCAACAATAGGAGGAGTATGTCTCAATGTGGGCTGCATTCCCTCAAAAGCACTTCTCCATACAGCGAAAGTAATCACTGATGCAGAGGATACAGCTAGCCATGGAGTTTCATTTAACCAACCTAAAATTGATCTAGACCAACTTAGAAATTGGAAGTCTAACAAAGTAGTTAAAAAATTAACTATGGGCTTAGCACAAATGGCCAAACAAAGAGAGGTTGAGGTTATTGAAGGAGAAGGTAAATTTACCTCTCCCAATCAAATAAATGTAAACCTGAATGATGGAAAAAAGAAAACTATAGGATTCAAATCTGCAATCATCGCAGCCGGCTCTCAACCATCTAAAATCCCTAATGCGCCAGATGATGAAAGAATTATGGATTCAACAGGGGCGCTAGAACTGAAAGATATTCCTAAAAAACTACTCATTATTGGAGGCGGGATTATTGGACTCGAGATGGGAACAGTCTATGATGCCCTCGGAAGTAGCGTTTCAGTAGTAGAGTTGAGTGATGGATTAATTCAGGGCTGTGATAGAGATATCGTTAAGCCTCTTCACAGAAGAATGGAAAAACGTTTTGAAAATATTTGGTTGAAAACGAAGGTCGCCAATATTGAAACAAAAAAAGAAGGGGTTGTTGTTCACTTTGAAGGTGACGATGTACCTGAAAAATTGACTTTTGATCGAGTGCTTGTTGCTGTTGGAAGAAAGCCAAATGGCCATAAAATTGATGCAGAAAAAGCTGGGGTTAAAGTTGATGAGCATGGTTTTATAGCTGTTGATAAGCAAATGAAAACTAATATTGATCATATTTATGCTATTGGAGATATTGTCAGCCAACCCATGCTTGCGCATAAAGCAACCCATGAAGGTAAGATCGCAGCCGAAGTTATTGCTGGAGAAAAGGTAGAATTTCAGGCAATGACAATCCCTTCTGTTGCCTATACAGATCCTGAAATTGCATGGGCAGGTGTCACTGAGGATGAAGCAAAATTAAAAGGTATTGAAATTGAAAAAGCAGTTTTTCCATGGGCTGCCAGTGGTCGAGCTATTGCAACCAATAGAACAGAAGGTATGACCAAGCTTATATTTGATAAAAAAACAAACAGAATTATTGGTGCCGGTATTGTGGGAACCAATGCGGGCGAGCTTATTGCTGAAACTGTATTATCAATCGAAATGGGTGCTGATGCTCATGATATTGGGTTATCAATTCATCCTCACCCGACGCTTTCAGAGTCTGTTGCGATGGCAGCTGAAATGAAAGAGGGAACAATCACAGACTTGTATATTAAAAAAAGGTAAATTTTTTATACGTAAAACATCAATCCTTCAAAGATTAAATTACTTTCTATCTTGATTCTTGATTTCCAATCTTCTTCTGATTGATCATAAATTAAATCAGCATCACCCCCAGTTAACAAAATAGGTAAATCGGAAGGCAGCTTCTTACAAACCAAATTAACAGCACCTTGAATGCTAGTCAATATACCTGTGGTCACAGCATCTTTCGTATTTAAGCTAGGGTATTGACTCTGCCCTATTTCGGTATCAATTAAGTTAGTACTATTATTTAGAATACCTAAACTAATTGCGATGCCAGGTAAAATCATGCCGCCACTAAAATGTGCATTTCTTTCTTGATCAATTTGAATAAGATCAATAGTAATAGCTGTACCTGCATTTATGACAATTGAATCTTCACCATATATTTTCCATGCACCCATTGCTGTTAACCATCGATCAACACCAAGCGTTAATTGATCTGTGTAATCATTAATTAAATATTCATTAGATTCAGAGGTTACTTCGATAATAAGGCAATCAAAATGTGATAAATTTTCTTTAACTTTATCTAGCACAACAGAGTGATTCACATTTGAAACTATGACTTTTTTTAAGGATTTAATTTCTGTTAAATCAATATCCATAAAATTTTCAACCAATACAGAGTTTGATGATATTACATTTTTTTCATCTCGATATTGCCATTTAATACGTGTATTACCGATATCTATTAAAAGGTACATTAACCTGCACTCCGAATTGATACTTCGCCAGATGCGAAAGATTTAGGTCCTTCATCAGTACTCACAACCAATGCGCCCGTATCACTTATATCAATTGCTTTTCCAGTAATGGTTTGAGAATTTCCTAACATGATATTAATTAATTTATCTTGAAAGGCATGGTAGCTGAGCCACTCATCCCTAAATGGTTTAAATTGTTCAGTTTCAAATAAAGCGAGTACCTGTGCGAGCTCTTTAATAATAACGGCCATGAAGAAATTACTATCGATAGTTTCTGATAATAAATTATGAATATCAGTGGCAGGTTGATCAATTTTTTCTAACTGTATTTTTGAGATATTCAGATTTAGACCTATTCCAATGATGGCAGCACTTTGTCCATCAGTATCTCCTTGCAACTCTATTAAAATACCTGCAAGTTTTTTATAAACACCCTCATCAAAAATTAAAATATCATTTGGCCACTTCAAAAGAGCTGTTGAGATATTAATTTTTTTTAATGCCCTTATTAAGGCAACACCAACAGCCAAACTTAATCCAGACAAACCTGCTGCTCCATGAGTGAACCTCCATAAAAAAGAAAAAGTTAAGCTCTCCCCTAAAGCAGATTGCCACTGCCTACCTCTTCTTCCCTTTCCTTGCGTTTGGATATTTGCAGCAATGACTGAAGCATGAGGGTAACCTGAAGATGCTACTTTTGATAGATAGCTATTAGTTGATTCAACGGAATCTAGCACTTTAATATTAAACCAACTGCCCTCTTCACCCATGGCATTTTGTATTATTTTTTCATTTAACAAACTGATAGGTTGTTGTAACTTATAGCCCTTACCTCTTACAGAAAAAATTTTAACCCCTACACCCTCTGCTTTAGCAATCGCATTCCAAATCGAAACACGCGAAACATTAAAATGTTTGGCCATCATTTCACCAGAATGGAATTTTCCATCCGCAAGAAATTCAAGAATTTTAAATAAAAGATTTGCCAAAAGAATTACTCTACTTAAATAATTTTAAAATCATAACACGCCTTTATACCCCATAATTCACCTTAAATTAATCGCAATCAGTGTAAAATATATTAATGGCAACAAACTCACAGAATAAAATAGCAAGCTCTTCAAACTTCATAAGAGCAAAGATTGAAAAAGATATTTCTAATAATCTTTATAAAAATAAATTGTGGAATAAAGCACCTGGGAATAGCAGTCATCAATTAAAGGGGAATTTAGATGAGGCTAAAATTAGAACTCGTTTTCCACCTGAGCCAAATGGTTATCTTCATATTGGCCATGCTAAAAGTATCTTTCTGAATTTTGGTTTAGCACAAGATTTTTCTGGTGCTTGTCATCTTCGATTCGATGACACAAACCCTGAAAAAGAGGATCAAGAATATGTCGATAGTATTATTGAAAATGTAAAGTGGTTAGGTTTTGATTGGAATTTTAATAACGAAGATAACCTTTATTACGCAAGTGATTATTTTGATTATATGTATGAGGCAGCAATCCTTCTAATAAAGTCAGGATTCGCTTATGTCGATCAACAAAATGCTGAGGAAATAAGAGAAAACAGAGGAACATTAACTTCTCCTGGGAAAGATTCGCCATGGCGAGATCATCCTACTGAAGACCATCTTAAATGCTTTGAAGAGATGCGAGGTGGTAACCATGCAGATGGCTCTATGGTGCTTAGAGCAAAAATTAATATGGCCTCTCCTAATATCAATCTTCGTGACCCTGCCATCTATCGAATTAAAAATGTCTCTCACCATAAAACAGGTGATAAGTGGTCTATTTATCCTATGTATACCTTTGCCCATCCAATAGAGGATGCGCTTGAAGGCATAACCCATTCTGTGTGTACGCTTGAGTTTGAAGATCAAAGACCCTTTTACGATTGGTTATTGAAACGTTTAAAAGAAAATAATTTCTTTTCAGATCCACTCCCAAAACAATATGAGTTTGCCAGGCTCAATTTAACTTACGTTGTCTTATCAAAAAGAAGATTGATTGAGTTGGTAGAAAATAAACATGTATCAGGATGGGATGACCCAAGAATGCCGACTCTTGTTGGATCAAAAAGAAGGGGATATACCCCCAGTGGATTTAAATTATTTACAGATAGGATTGGTGTTTCTAAAGCAGACTCATGGATCGATTACGTTATTTTAGAAGATTGTATGCGTGAGGTACTAAATGAATCTGCCCATCGTCGCGTGGCTGTATTAGATCCTGTTAAATTAATTATTAATAATTATCCTGAGGATCAAGAAGAAGATTGTTTCGCTCCAAACCATCCAAAAAATAAGGACCTAGGTGAGCGAACAATCAAGCTCACAAAAGAACTATGGATTGATAGAGATGACTTTATGGAGGTCCCAGTTGATAAATATTTTAGATTATCACCCGGCGCCCAAGTAAGACTAAGGTACGGTTTTGTAATTGAATGCACTGGTTTTGAAAAAGATATAGATGGAAATATAACCAATATATTTTGTGATTATTTGCCTGATACTAAATCAGGTACGCCTGGTGCAGATGCGATTAAGGTTAAAGGTAATATTCATTGGTTATCATGCAAATATGCAGTGACCGCAACGGTAAATTTATATGATAGGTTATTTAAAGAAGCTCACCCTGGTGAAAATAATAATTATTTAGATGACCTTAACCCAGATTCTTTAACTACTAGAGAAATAAAAATAGAAGAAAATTTAAAGACTATTGTACCTGGTGATCAATATCAATTTGAACGTCACGGTTATTTTATTGCTGATAACCTATCAAAACCTGATGATATTATTTTAAATCGAACCACTACTTTGCGTGATAATTGGCAGTAAATTAAATTAAATTAAAAGCAATCGGAACAACTACATTTGTCACGCTATTTTTTAATGTATCAGGTGGCACAGGAAAGGGTTTGCTTTTTTCCATCATATTCATCCCCTCTTTATCTAAAACACTATGGCCGCTACTTCTTTGAATATTTTTAGAGATTAATGATCCATCCCCTCCAATTTGGATTGCAATAATAACCTCACCCTGCATTTTTCTACGCTGAGCAATTCTAGGATACTTCTTATGTTTAGCAATATGAGCTCTTAAGAGATTGCTGTAGTTATTTACCGCTTGTGGATTCGGAGATGTTGGAGCTTGCTCGATTATCTGAGGTATTTCATTAGTCTCAACCGACTCGGATATCGGCTCAACAACTGGTTCTATTATAGGCTCAACTATAGGTTCTGATACTGGATCAACAACTTGTTCAGGGATAGGTTCTTCAATTGGCTTAGGTATTGATTTGGGTTTTGCTATGGGTTTTGGCTTGGTAATCGGTTTTGGCTTTGGTTGAGGAATGACTCTGGGTATTGATTGTTTAACTATTTCAGTATTAAAGATGATGTCGACAACAGGTTGGGGAGTTAAATTAAAATTTGATATTTGAAATTTCATAAGAAAAAGCGCATGAATGATTAGAGATAATATAATCGCATGCGTTAAATTCAACTCGCTAAAAAAATTGTTATCTTTAGTCATATTCAATATTTTTTCTCAGAGCCCAACATTATAAAGAATTACCCTTTAAAATTTATGGGAATTTAATTTTCAGGAATTTTTCCTGATAAAAAAAAACCCCACCATAAGGTGAGGTTTTTTAATATTTGAAGCCTGGCAGTGTCCTACGTTCGCGTAGAAAAAACTACACTATCATCGGCGCAGAATCGTTTCACTGTCCTGTTCGGAATGGAAAGGAGTGGGTCCAATTCGCTATGTCCGCCAAGCAAACTTTTTTGAGTTAAATGAATAACTCATGTCTTTTTCAATATGTTAAGAAGTAAATTAATGTGTTTTGATTGCGTTTGCTTTAGTGTCAACATAACCTTAATAACTGTCTCTTATACACATCTGACGCTGCCGACGAATAGAGAGG
>OJHK01000777.1_pt1 | contig 17810 bp, 12 predicted proteins | sample 1595161 | NCBI WGS metagenome assembly OJHK01 (sample SAMN05416842, study PRJEB24817) | seawater metagenome | isolation source: Sea water | place: Canada:Atlantic | collected 2013-07 | reverse complement strand
ATAACTCAGATAACAGTACTGATGTAGCAGTATCCGACACCGCGAATGATAACTCGGATAATAGCAACAACTCGGATAATAGTAATGACTTGGCTATTTCAGATAACGCTAATGATAATTCCAATAATAGTGATAACTCTGACAATAGTAATGATTTAGATGTTGATATTGCTGATTCTGGCAATGACAGCTCTAATAATTCAGATAACTCAGATAACAGTAATGATGTCGCAGTATCTGACACCGCGAATGACAATTCGAATAATAGTGATAATTCAGATAACTCAGACAGTTCAGATAATAGTACTGATGTAGCTGTATCCGACACCGCGAATGACAATTCGGATAATAGTGATAATTCAGATAACAGTACAGATGTAGCAGTATCTGACACCGCGAATGACAATTCGGACAATTCAGATAACAGTGATAATACGGATAACTCAGATAATAGTACTGATGTAGCAGTATCCGACACCGCTAATGATAATTCGAATAATAGTGATAATTCAGATAACTCAGACAGTTCAGATAACAGCACTGATTTAGATTTAGCAATTTCAGATAATGCTAATGATAACAGTAATAATTCTGACAATTCTGATAATTCTGATAGCTCAGATAACAGTAATGATTTAGACCTAGCTATTACAGATAGTTTTAATGATAACTCTGACAACTCAGATAATAGTGATAATTCTGATAATTCTGATAATAGTGATAACTCTGATAATTCGGACAACTCAGATAACAGTAATGATGTAGACTTGGCAATTTCGGATAATGGTAATGATAATTCGAATAATTCCGATAACAGCAACAACTCGGATAACTCGGATAATAGTATGACCAATGCGAATGCTATGGGGTCTGCCGCTGCTAACAACGGTGGAGTAGCTACTGTTGATAATTCAGACAACAGTGACAACTCAAATAACAGTGATAATAGTTATGCCGAGGCGACTGATCATTCAGCTTCTGCGAATAATGGTGGTACTGCCAGCATTGATAACAGTGACAATAGTACCAATACCGATAATAGTGACAACAGTGGAGCTTGGGCTGACGGATGGGGAACATCTTCAGCAAATAATGGCGGTACAGCGACTACAACTTATAGAGTTAATGAATCTGTTTTAAACGGCACAGTAACTCAGAACAATGTAGCGTATAACCTCAATGGTGCTTCTTCAGTCACAAATAGCAATAGTATGTCAGACACCTTTAATGGTACTGCAGGTATTAACCAAAATGTGCAAAACCTTGGTAATAATGCTTTAACACAGCAACAAGTCTCACTTCAAGGGAATGTTAATGTAAACCAATGAACTCTTGATACGCCTACCCGTTAGGTTTATTTGGAATGACGTTCAAGGAGTTGCTGACATGATGTTAGCAACTCCTATAAGGATAAGGACTATGAAAAAGCTATATCAAAGTGCTCGTCTAATAGTATTGATGATCTTCTCGATTCTCATAAGTAACAATGTGTTTGCCGAAGATATCGATGTAGGTAATGTAATAATCGATGCTGAACCCGTTTTGCTTGAAGAATTAGATCAAATCCGAGGCCTTGGTGGTGTCGTTGATCTTTCTAACGTTGATATTACTAATAATGCAATCTTAGAAGCCGAGCTTACTGATAACAATGTGAGCGACAGTGTGACTGGATATAATATCATTGATCAAGGCTCATTTAACGACGCAAGTGGTGTATTTTCAATTATTCAAAATACGGGAAATAATGTCATTATTCAAGATTCGACTATCATTACTGTTACTATAACCCCTGAGTAAAGGTGGTACACAATATGAGCAAATTATCTAAGCTATCTTTAGCATTACTAGCCACACTAATAACGTTAATGTTTCCTGTTTATGCAGGTACCGTTAATTTAGGGGGGGGGTTCAGCGGAGGTAATTTCTCAATAAATGTTTCAAGTATCAAAGAGCAACGCTTCAAAACTATCTACAAACAACAATATGATTTCAGTTGTGGTTCAGCAACCCTCGCAAGTCTATTATCTTTTCATTATGACGATGTTGTTGATGAATTGATGGTTTTTAAAGATATGTATAGTAATGGTGATCAACAAAAAATACAGAAACATGGCTTCTCATTGTTCGATATGAAGCTGTATTTATCACGGAGAGGTTATAGATCTAATGGTTTTAAAATTAGTTTAAATCAGTTAGCTAAAGCTGAAATTCCGGCCATTACTATTATTAATAATAAGGGATACATGCATTTTGTTATTATAAAAGGGAGTGATGAAAAAGAAGTCTTAGTAGGTGATCCTGCTCTGGGAATTAAAGTGTACAGCAGAGACGAGTTTGAAAAAATGTGGAATAAACAAATTATTTTTGTTATTCAGGACAAAAAGGACATTGCTTCTAACCATTACCAAACGCAAGATGAATGGAATTTGCGAGTAAAGGGTCATCTAGGTCTTGCAGTTGATCATTCTAGTTTATCATTATTTAATATACTCCAACCTTCATCAGTTGATTTTTAATTTAACGTTAGGACATTAACATGAATATACACTCAGACATGTTTCTAAAAATACTCCGCAGAACGTTAGCATTCATAATAATAATTGGATCAGGCTCAGCTGTAAGTTTGGAAAATGAAGGTTTTGAACAATCAGTCGAGATAGATAATTGGCATAAAGTATCAGATACTCACTTAGCTTATTCACGAGGAGGTTTTATATTACCCAATGGTGTCATTGTAGATATCAGTTTTGAAAAACTAATTTTTAGAAATGGTGAACAAACCGCTAGTTCTTACTTTCAAACCTCAAATAATCAGCCTTTAGTGAACGATGGAAAATTAAACATACCTGAGTTATCTAATACCCTGTTTCAGTCAATTATACAAAACGACCTAGACAACCAAACGTTACAAACGATCAATAAAATAAACATTGATATTAAAAATTTAGGTAATATCAACTTAACCCCAAATGCTAGCCAATTCTATAACTTACATTCTTTACCTTCAATAATTGACTAATACTAGATCCAGTAAATTTATTCCCACCTCAGCCCTATGTCAGAATAGTTTTAATAAACAAAGTTTGTGCTGGTATAGTTCATCTATATCTAACAAATTTGTGCAGTTATTGCTTTTGATAAGGGTGCTGATGGATGCAGCTTATTAGGCGATTCAGGAGCAATAACCCTAAAAATTTTCACTTAAATAACTATTTTCTTCAACCAATGCCTTGTCACTAACTCTTTAAATTCCTGCAGAGTGAAAAGTCACTTAATGGTGTTAGTACAATAGCCATGAACCAATAGGTTACTTTACCTAGAATGATTGTCTCGTTGATACTACATACTTAATCAAGCCTGAGTGAATAATAATCAAACTATATATTCTCTAATAAAGTAGAGCTACAAGAAGCGTTAAAAGCAATAAAACAAAGAATGTGAGTCACGGAGAACTACTCACCAATAGATGGGATTAGCAAAGTATAAAGTCATGGCAGCTAAAATTAAAAAATGACTCTAGTTGTTACCTCATTTTCTAGCCTCATTAATGTTTTATTACAATGTAATTACTCAATAAAATTGGCATTACTTGGGTATAGGTATCAAATTAAAACATCATAGGGACTCGAAAATTTAGTCGAACATCGGGTGCATCATCAGTAACACCAATGTTTAAGGATAAGTTTAAATTGGTTTGCGTTGAGTAGTTGAATGAATAGCCTATAATTAATTGGCCAATATCAAGTTCACTACCACTAACTTTAAAGTCATCAATTTTAGATTTTAATACATGTTTATGCGAGTAACTTAAGCTCATAGAAGTACGATCATTTAATGATAGTCCTAAACCAAAGCTAAATCCTATGCTATCACCTGGATTCACTTGTCCGATATCTTCATTGGTTGCTAAATTATTGCCATAACTTATATTTCCAAAAAGTACGCCAGGATCCGTTGAATAAATAGCAGTTAAACTAGGTTGAACACTGTAGTAACCTGATCCTGTTGGTAACTCCGTAGGAAAAACAATGCCAGGATTTGATTCTATATACTCAACCTCGAATGGACTTGTACCTGTCGGAATTGTTGCCACTAGATTGAAGACGTAAATTGCTCCACCGTTAGCGCCAGAATTAAGTTGGTAACGGGAAGATAGTTCTATATCACCAAAACCTCCTCCGCTAGCGGTAAATATCTCATCTTCACTCACTCCCACACTTATTGGACGAGAGCGTTGACTGTCATTTCGTCCTATGAACGAAAATTTGACGTCCACTTCCCACCGATCATTCATACCATATCGAGCACCGAGACTACCAACAAAGGTATGACGTTTTAATTCCCTAAGATCTATCAATCCAACAACTAGAGCAGGAAGAAAAGAATAGGCATCGAGAAATACACGGTTGGAATCTGTATATGAATAACCTAATCTTGGTTCTACTATCAAGGTTCCTGCTCTTGTTAGCACACCGCTATTATTCGTACTTAATTTAGGTATTGCAGATACGTCAATACGCGTGGCTTGTTTGGGAGGGGCTTTGCCTACGGGTTTATTAATAACAGCTGAACTTTTACGTTTTGTGTTTTTGGTAACCTTATTGCTAGCTTTTTGAACATTTTTTGGGGAAGAGGAATTTGTCTTTTGCTGATTAGGCTTGGGCCCTTGACTCTTAATTAAACGTTTTAAATTTTCAATTTCTCGTCCCTGTTCAATCAGAATTTTTGATTGTCTTTCTAGCTCAAGTTGATATTTTGTTTTAGCTGATGCTGTCGGCTCTTTAACCTCCTGTGCATAACAGTACTGACTCGTAGTCATCCATAGAGCGAACATTAGTACAACTAGTTTATATTGTTTTAAACCGGGCAAGCTTATGTGACTATTAGTTTTTTCCATAAATTTCTCTTATATGAAAACATTCAAAGTACTTGAGTCAATTATTGAAAGTTTACAAACATACTTGTGAACTTAACATCATGCTTTTAGACCTAAGAGGTAGTTAATATAAGCTTATATGGTAACCCTTGAAATGCAAATTTAGGAGATAACTAATCATAGATAATGAGTAAGAAAATTCTTTCTCTTTCTGTAATTTAGTGATTAGTAAGCCAATAACGACAGTTTATAAAAACTTTCGTATTCAAAGATTAGTGAATAATGGTAAGTTATTAACAACAAACTAATTGATGACCATCTGTGATTAATGGGTTTAACTAAGATAATAATTATAATTATATTTATATAAGGATTTCTCATGACCATCATGCAAAAAACGCTATGGTTTATTGCCAGTATTGGTAATTTTTCAGCAGGGTACTTCTATATGCACAGCCAAAGTGCCTTTAGTTTTGTGGTATTAATTTCCACATTACTTTATAGCATTATTGGTATATATGATGTCTATTATAGTCGTCATAGCTTAAATCGCCTTTACCCAGTTGTCGCTTACCTTCGTTATTTTCTTGAGTCTTATCGTGTTGAAATCCAACAATACTTTATCGCGAACGATACAGAAGAGCGCCCCTTTAATCGAGAGCAACGTAGTCTGGTATATCAGCGTGCTAAAAATGTCCGCGATACTATTGCTTTTGGTACTCAACGTAACCTTGTTGAGGATAACTATTTGAGCTTATGGCATTCATTGGCACCTACTCGTGTGAAAGAGGCCTCCAAGAGAGTCATTATTGGGGGAGATAGTTGCAAGCAGCCGTACTCAGCATCTTATCTCAATATTTCAGCGATGAGCTTTGGCTCGTTAAGTTCTAATGCCATTGAAGCCTTAAATTTAGGCGCTAAAAAAGCGGGTTGCTATCATAACACGGGGGAGGGTGCTGCAAGCCCATATCACTTAAAAAATCATGGTGATATTGTATGGCAATTGGGGACAGGACTATTTGGTTGTCGTGATGAAAACGGCCGATTTAATCCCAATACCTTTGAAAAAACGGCTAAGTTACCTCAAATCAAGATGATCGAAATAAAGTTATCTCAAGGCGCAAAACCAGGTCATGGAGGGGTACTTCCTAAAGCTAAAATTACCGACGAAATAGCTCGTATTCGCCATATATCTAAAGATAAAGACTGTATATCACCAGCTGTAAACCCAGAATGTACTTCACCAAAAGATTTGTTAGCATTCATCGAACAGTTACGTAGTTTAAGTGGTGGTAAGCCCGTAGGTTTTAAATTATGTATTGGTAATCCTGCTGAGTTTTTAAGTATATGTAAAGCTATGTTAGAGACAGGCATTACTCCTGATTTTATTACTGTTGATGGGGCCGAAGGAGGAACTGGCGCCGCGCCAGTTGAATTTACTAACCGATTAGGTTTAATCTGCTTAGAAGGCATAAGCATAGTTAACAATGCTTTGGTTGGTGTGGGACTTAGAGATAGAATAACAATAATTGCTTCAGGAAAAACGGCATCGAGTTTTGATTTGCTTGAAAAAATTGCTGCGGGCGCTGACGTGGTTAATGCGGCCCGAACGATGATGATGGCTATCGGTTGTATTCAATCAAGACATTGTAATACCAATCTTTGTCCTACAGGTGTTGCGACTCAAGATCCCGCTAGAGCAAAAGCCATTGATATTGAATCGAAAAGTGATAGAGTAAAAAATTTCCATACTAATACTTTAGCGAGTTTTTTTGAGTTGGTAGGTAGTATGGGGTTGGACGATCCAGCTAAACTTGTGCCTCAAATGATAAAACGACGCTCACCTTATGGTATGCAAATGTCAATGGGGAGTTTAGTTACGCCTTTATCGCTAAATGCGTTAATAAAGCCTGAACTAAACGAGATGGAATTGGATGAATCATGGCAACACTGGTGGAATACTAGTAGTGCCGAGCAGTTTTATGTTGACGATCTTTTTATACTTAAAGCGCCAGAATTTCACCAAGCAAAAGCCTCACGAAGCTAATTGGACAAGAATTAAGCCTGTATGTCGATATGTCACACAGGCTTATTGTTTTGAGACCAAAAGTAAAGAGGGGTTATTCTGCAATAAGTTGTTTAAGGGTATAATTGCTATCGTTATTACCTAATTTATCTTTCATGTAAGGTAATATTTCTTCAAGCTGTGTTGTTAATTGCCATGGGGGATTAACGATAAACAATCCTGTGCCTGTCATACCATATTCATCAGTATCACTCTCGAGACAAAACTCTACTTGCAATACATTTTTAACGGTGCTTTTAGTGAAGTTATCGCTCATTTGTTCAATAAGTTCGCGTTTAACCACGGGGTACCAAAGGATGTAAGTTCCCGTTGAAAACTTTGCGTAGGCTTTAATAATTGTCTTTACTGCTTTTGGGTAGTCTTCCTTTAACTCGTAAGGCGGATCGATAAGTACAACTCCTCGGCGACTTGGTGGGGGTAATAAGCCAAGCACACCTTGGTAGCCATCTGACTGTTTAACGAATACTTTACGCCAGCGCTGACAAAAATCTTCTAAATGTTGAATATCAGTAGGGTGTAATTCAAATAAGTGACTACTGTCTTGTCGACGAACGAATGCTTTAGCTATCCCAGGAGAGCCAGGATAAACGTCAAGTTCGCTGTTAAGGTTAAGGCTATTAATTAGTGATAAGTAGGGTTCAAGAGATTCTGGAGCCTTATCATCGTTAATAATTTTAGCGATACCGTTTTTATACTCACCTGTCTTTTGTGCATATTCGTCGGCCAATTTATACATGCCTGCGCCAGAGTGACTATCGATATAACTAAAGCCTTTTTCTTTACGCGTCATATAATCTAATACAAGTGATAAAACACTATGTTTGAGTACATCGGCAAAATTGCCAGCATGAAAAGCGTGACGATAACTAAGCAAGGTAATTCCTTAAGGGGTAATGTTAGACAGATAATTAAATGCGGCTATCAAACAATGGTACTGATAGCCGTCAAAGGTTTTTAGCTTATGCTTTGCTTGCTAAGTACTCATCGTAAGTACCGGCAAAATCAATATAACCGTCACTTGTTAATTCGATGACACGTGTAGCTATTGTTGAAACAAATTCACGGTCATGGCTGACAAATAATAAAGTACCTTCGTAACTTTCAAGTGCCATGTTAAGTGATTCAATAGACTCCATATCCATGTGGTTAGTTGGCTCATCAAGTGCTAATACATTGGGTTTTTGCATCATCAATTTGCCGAATAACATACGGCCTTTTTCACCACCAGAAAGCACGCTAATTGATTTTTTAATATCATCAGCAGAGAAAAGTAAGCGACCTAAGTAACCACGAACTGCTTGTTCATCATCGGTTGGTTGACGCCATTGGCTCATCCACTCAAATAAATTCATATCATTTTCAAATTCGTATTCATGGTCCTGAGCATAGTAACCGATGTTTACGTTTTCAGACCAAGTAAACTCACCTGAGTCTGCTTCGTAACCGACTTCATTCATTAAAGCGCGTAAAAACGTGGTTTTACCAATGCCGTTTTCACCAATAATCGCTATACGTTCACCTACTTCTATTAAGGCAGAAATGTCTTTTAAAACATGAGAGCCTTCAAAGCTTTTGTTTAGTTTTTCGATGACCAGAGCATTACGAAATAATTTCTTTTCTTGTTCAAAACGAATGAAAGGATTGCTTCGACTTGAGGCTTTCACTTCGTCTAACTGAATTTTATCAATGCGTTTGGCACGAGAGGTTGCTTGTTTTGCTTTTGATGCATTAGCAGAGAAACGTGCAACAAAGGCTTGAAGTTCACCAATTTGTGCCTTTTTCTTAGCATTATCTGAAATTAAACGCGCACGTGCTTGGGTCGCTGCCAACATGTATTCATCATAATTACCTGGATAAACACGCAATTCGCCATAATCTAAATCGGCCATATGAGTACAAACACTGTTTAAAAAATGTCTATCATGCGAAATAATGATCATCGTTGAATCACGTTCGTTCAGTGTTTCTTCAAGCCATTGGATAGTGTGTATATCCAAGTTGTTGGTCGGCTCATCAAGTAACAATATATCAGGATCAGAAAATAACGCTTGGGCAAGTAGAATACGTAGCTTAAAACCAGGCGCAATTTCGCTCATTAAACCATAATGCTGTTCAACAGGAATACCAACGCCCATTAATAATTCACCGGCACGACTCTCTGCAGAGTAACCATCCATTTCAGCGTATTCAGACTCTAAGTCACCAACTTTCATACCATCTTCTTCGCTCATTTCTGGCAAAGCGTAAATACGATCACGTTCTTCTTTTACTGCCCAAAGCTCGGTATGACCCATTATAACGGTATCTATGACACTGTTTGCTTCAAAGGCGAATTGGTCTTGGCGTAATTTACCTAAACGTTCTCCAGTATCAAGGCTAACATTACCTGAGGTTTGTTCTAAATCGTTACCCAAAATTTTCATAAAGGTCGATTTACCACAACCATTTGCGCCGATTAAACCGTAACGGTTACCGCCACCAAATTTTTGAGAGATATTTTCAAACAAAGGCTTAGCGCCAAATTGTTGTGTTATGTTGTTAGCTGTTAGCATGATGTCTTCCGTCGAATGTTGAGTTTTGCTGAATCGTTTACGCCAGCAAAATTACCGATAAAATATTTCGCGCGATTATACACTAATTTTAACGATATTCTTAGACTATTTAAAATTGAACCTTATCTGATGAGAGGTATTTTATAAGTCTGTAAATAGCGCTAATTCGAGTCGTATTGATAAATATTTTGAAGAGAGAAATCACCTCTGAAAATCAGGAGGGATCTATATTTTACCTGGGATAACAATGTATTGCATTAATTAAGCTTTTATAGTTAACTGCAAGCGGCTATCACTTTAACCGACTGTAAGTGAAAAAGTTAGCAGGTATGATTGAATACCTGCTAAATCTAATGCTTCTTTATTTAGCGCACACTAGTAAGCGATTACTTGGCTTTTTTTCTGTCAGAGAATTGGTTATCAGAAAATCGAGTTAAGCCTTTTTTATGGGCTGGCGTTTTCTTTCCTTTACCATTGTTCTGGCCTGATCTCGCTTTGTTTTGACCTGGACTTGTTTTAAATCCTTGTGAATTATTTTTACCTTGCCTGTCTTTATTTGCTAATTGTTGCTCTCCACGAGTTTCTCTTGGTACCAGACAATTTGGTGCAGAGCCAATAAGTTTCGTTAGCCCCATTTTAGTTAATGCTTGGCGAATCTGAGGCCAATTCACTGGATCGTGATAACGTAAAATTGCTTTGTGTAATCGTCGTTGAATAGTGCCTTTAGGCACGTTAATTTTACCATCAATTTTGGCTAAATTTTTGCTGGTTACATTGCGTAACGAATTAAGCTCTGTGTGGTACAAGGTTGTTGCATTCGCTAAAGGCGAAGGATAAAAGTTTTGTACCTGATCTAACTTAAAGTTATTTCCTTTTAGCCATAGCGCTAAGTTAACCATGTCTTTATCGGTTGTGCCGGGATGAGCAGAAATAAAATAAGGGATTAAGTACTGCTTTTTACCTGCAAGTTTGGAGTAATGGTCAAACATTTCTTTGAATTTATCATAGCTCCCCATGCCAGGCTTCATCATGTTATCTAGAGGACTTTGCTCTGTATGCTCAGGGGCAATTTTTAAATAGCCGCCAACGTGATGAGTGGCTAACTCTTGCACATACTCTGGATGTTCAATCGCTAAATCATAACGAACACCTGAAGCAATTAATATTTTCTTAATACCTTTCACTTTACGCGCTTTACGGTATAGCTCTATTGTTGGCGTATGGTCTGTATCTAAATGACCACAAATGGTTGGCCAAACACATGAAGGTTTTCTGCACGTTGCTTCAGCTTTTTCACTTTTACAGTTAAGTTGATACATATTGGCTGTTGGGCCACCAAGATCTGAAATTACCCCAGTAAAACCTGGTACTTTATCTTTAATATCTTCAATTTCATTGATGATAGATTCATGAGAGCGACTTTGAATAATACGTCCTTCATGCTCGGTAATTGAACAGAAAGTACAACCACCAAAACAACCGCGCATAATATTAATAGACGTTTTGATCATGTCATAAGCGGGTATTTTTGCTTTACCGTAACTAGGGTGGGGCACGCGTTTATACTCAAGACCAAATACACCATCCATTTCTTCAGTGGATAATGGCTTTGCAGGTGGATTTAACCATATAAGGCGAGTCCCGTGGCTTTGAACCAAGGGTTTTGCCGAGGTAGGATTAACTTCTTGATGAAAAATTCTCGATGCATGAGCATAAAGAACTTTGTTTTCTTTTACTTGCTCGAAAGTAGGTAAATTAATGTAAGTGGTTTCCCAAGGTTTAGCTTTTTTATCCCACGTTTTGTTTCGATAATCAGCCATTTCAATAGGCTGGGCCGTTTTGGTTATATCGTTAATGAGCGCAGCTTCTTCTGTTTTCGCTTCATTATCACTACATGATTCAGGGGTGATTTCTTCATAAGGGCTATAAATAGGATCAATTTTACCCGGTCTATCAATATCGCGAGAATCAATACCTTGCCAACCTGGGAGTGCTTGGTTGGTTAAAAATGCGCTACCTCTAACATCGGTAATAGTCTTAACATCTTCACCACGGGCAATACGATGAGCAATTTCGACTAATGGACGTTCAGCATTACCAAAAACGAGTAAATCTGCTTTTGAGTCAAATAAAACAGAACGACGTACTTTATCCGACCAATAATCATAATGGGCAATTCTACGTAAACTTGCTTCGATACCGCCAATAATTACCGGTACGCCTTTGAAGGCTTCTTTACAACGTTGAGTGTAGGCTGTAACTGCACGATCGGGACGTTTGCCACCCTCATCATTTGGTGTATAGGCATCATCATGACGCATTCTGCGCTCTGCGGTGTATCGGTTGATCATGGAGTCCATGTTACCGGCCGTAACACCAAAGAATAGATTAGGTTTTCCTAATTCCATAAAAGCGTCTTTCGAGTGCCATGCTGGCTGTGAGATTATACCGACCCTAAAACCTTGTGCTTCAAGCATACGACCGATAATAGCCATACCAAAGCTTGGGTGATCAACATAAGCATCGCCGGTTACAATAATAATGTCGCAGCTATCCCAACCAAGTATATCCATTTCTTTTCTAGACATAGGTAAGAAAGGTGCTGTGCCGTAGCACTCCGCCCAGTATTTTGGATAATCAAACAATCCCTGTTGAGTTTTTGAAATTATTTGTTTTTTTACTGAAGTCATATCACCATTCCCATTGGGGTTAACCGATTCTTAATCATCGTGCCGCATCAGCGGGCGCGGGATTATATCAGATATTCTCGTTGATCCCCAATTATCTGTGTTTGTTTTTTGACCATTTCGTGACAGGTTCTGATAAATCAAGATTGTATACTGTTTACAATCTTGATTTCATTTGCTCTAATCGCTGTGAACTCGAATTCCATGTAGAACTTATAATAATTAAAATATGAATAAACCATAATGCTAATCGCACCTCTGAGGAAAATATGAATAAGAATTTAAAAAACAGTTTATTGGCGAGTGCTGTTATTGCCGCACTAGGCTTAACCGCATGCAATGACACTAAAAATGTGGCGATAGAAACTAAAGCAAGTACGGCTTCAACAATAACAGAGCCTAAAGAAGTCGTTAGCTCAGAGCAACAATTGGCTTCGCTGTATCAGCTAGCTAAGCAGAGCCTTTTTAAACAAAGAGCTTTATCTGCAACCATGTATGGTTTGTCTAAAAAAGATGTTGGGCAAGTTATCAGTGGCGAGATGGAATTTTTTAGTCCAGATGATGAGAAGCAATTAAGAGCTAAGTTATTATCGATATCAAATGAAATTGCCAACATCAAGTTAGAAGGTGGCGATATCACAGCCAGAAATAACCAGCAAGTTATGGCAGGAATTACGCGTTATTTCGCCGGCGAACCTAGTTTTAGCATTGGTTACATTGATACATGGATGGGACTGTCCCCGTTTATTGTTAATCAAATTAATGGTCCGTTAATAGACATTCCTCGGGTGATGCAAAATGATCAGCCAATTACTTCAGAGCAAGAAGCAGTAGATTACATCGCGCGTTTAGCACAATTTGATAAACTTGCTGCGACAATTATTGAAAAGCAAACTGCAGATGCCGCTCAAAATTGGCTACCTTCAAAAGTAACACTACAAGGTGCTATTAAATATTTAAAGGGCTTCACCAGTGGAGCTGTAGAACAACATCCCTTTGTTAGTGTTTTTCGTGAGAAAGTTGAAAAAATTGAGTTCCTTACGACAGAACAAAAACAGTCTTTAATCAAGCAAGTTATCACTGAGGTAAGTCAAGTAGTATACCCAGCTTATCAATCAGTTGAAAAAGCCAGTGAAGCGTTATTAGGCAAAGCGCGCTCTGAGTCAGGTATATGGGCACAACCAAATGGTGCTGCTTATTACCAAGATGCTATTAAGCAGTTGGGGGACAGTGAATTAACACCGACTGAAATTCATCAAATTGGTTTAGATGAAGTAGCGCGTATTAGTACCGCTATGGATGAAATATTACAAGCTCAGGGATATAAAAATGGCTCTGTAGGTGAACGTATGGTGGCATTAAATGAAGAGCCACGATTTTTATATGAAGACTCAAAAGCAGGTCGTGAAGAATTACTCAATGACATTAATGGCTATATCTCTGAGATAACAACGAAAATGGCGCCAGTCTTTAAAACTACGCCGAGTTATCAGGTTGAAGTTAAATCTTTCCCGGTAGAGGTGCAAGATGGTGCACCCGGTGGTCAATATACATCACCTGCTGTTGATGGTAGTAAACCTGGTATTTACTGGATTAATTTGAGAGATATGAAAGCTAATCCTAAATTTGGTTTAAAAACGTTAACTTATCATGAAGCAAATCCGGGGCATCATTGGCAAATAGCGTTGAACTTAGACCAAGCCGAGCTGCCTTTCCTACGAAGAATAGCGCCTTATAACGCCTACGCCGAGGGTTGGGCGCTCTACTCAGAACAAGTAGCGTACGAACTTGGCATGTATGAGAATGATCCTTTTGGCGATCTAGGTCGTTTACAAGCAGAGCTCTTCAGAGCTGTACGTTTAGTGGTTGATACCGGGCTACATGATAAACGTTGGACGCGAGAGCAAGCTATCAGTTATATGTCAGAGCAAACGGGGACTGCTGAATCTGATGTTGTCGCAGAGATTGAGCGCTATATGGCATGGCCAGGTCAAGCGCTAGGTTATAAACTTGGTATGTTAAAAATATTAAGTTTAAGAGAACAAGCCAAAACGCGTTTAGGTGATAAATTTGATTTGGCTGAATTTCATGATGTTGTACTGCTAAATGGTGCAGTACCTATGGCTGTATTATCACGCAATGTAAATCATTGGTTAGATAGTAAATTATAATGCATATTGTAAAAAAGATGTCATAAAAGCAAAAGCCGTAGTGTTAATCACAATACGGCTTTTTTGCTTTAATAGACTCGACGGTTAGTGAACTTGTGAACCATTTAGCTCGACTACATCTGTTCGATTATTCTTAAGTAAGACACAGTGGGTTTCACCTAAACGAGCGCAACTATCAAGCTCAGCCATTTCTTCAGCAGCAAATGAAGCGTTTGACAGAATAACGGCTGAGCAATTTCCTCGACACAATACACTCTTTATTTGTTCAATATCTAAATGAGCTGATTTTGAATCTAATAAATTATTTACTTTATTTTTACCTTTAAAACTAACACACAGCACTTTTGAAATATCAACGCCATGGGTATGCGCTAATTGCTCAATCGATGACTCTTCTGGGTTGATAAAAAGTACCCACTTTTTTTCTTGGTTATGTTGCTGGCAAATATTTACATAATGTGACGACAATTCCTGGTGGTTTTCGACATTGGCTAACTTTAAACAAGCTTGCTCGGCAAGTGGAGTAGTGATGGCATTATTGGTACTTGCATTGATAATTGTATTTGTCGTGAACATAGGATACCTCGTGCTAAGTCGTGTTATATAACTATACTGTATGTATGTACAGTACTCGGTATTTGATGGCGATTCAAGCATTATTTGTTATTTTTTGAACAAATAATTTTTTATCACTTGAAAGAGCAACACCAGATGAGGGTATTAAAGGTGTGAGGCAGTTGTCATATAAACCCAAACGTTTGCCAACTATACATAGTAAGACGTGAGAATCCTGTGTTTGGAAGTAATAAGGGGATAGATAGAGTTAGGTTACTCGTTTGGAGAAAGACTAATAGATTATGCAACGATAAAAGTGAAAGTCATTCGAAGAGTCGATGTGCAGTTGAGATAATTAATTGAATGATTGTACTTATCTAAGGAAGAGGTTTTATAAGTAGTATTAAATATTATTTTTGGAAAATATTAACCCTAATTGAGCATTAGAAATACTCATTTAGGGTTAGGAAGGAAGTGTGACTAGAGTTGACGTTGTCTTAAGTCATCGCTTCGATAATTACTCTTTAGATGAACTTGTCATCAAAGATACAGATTATTTAAGCTCAAGGGTCGTTAATTGAGCTTCAAATTGTTCTGAACCTCCTTTAACTTGATAGAGTTTGACTAATAAATAATTTAGCTCTGGGGCAAACCAAGCGTAGGTAATGCGTTTTTTTTCAACAATTTCACGCTTTAATCGAATCGTTTTGACTAAACCATAGGGCAGGATAAGCTCTTCTTTGCCGTCATATTGATATTGATAATTTTTAATAGATCCCTTTGTGCTGATGACGGGGTATATAAAGCGTTTCTGCTCTGGGTTGTTAATCAAATCAATACGATTTTGTAGATGATAACTCAGTTTGTCTAACAAGCCATCCGTAAAATCAAGGGATATTTTTTTATCCTTTTTCATATCTGTCGCCGTTTTTCCGGCTAAATCATACTGCCATTGGTAGTACTTATCACGACCTGTTCCTTCACGCTGATAGTCATAACTTAAAGGTATCACCTGATTATCTTTGATATCAACAATAGCTGTTTCACTTCGTGTATCAGAAAAAATTAACCAACTGATATCGGTCTCATAGTGGTATTTTACTTTACCATCATCAAGGTAACTTAATTCTCGGATAGCTTCGCCTACAGGATCTGATTTACGTAGTAGTGTATAGGTAGCACGGAACGCAGGAATAGTTTTAGCAAATGAGTTTTGTTGTTGGGCTGCTGCTGATGATGATGCAATATCAGTAGCAGAAGCCATCAAAGGTAAAGTTAAGAAGAGTATGGAGAGAAGTTTTCGCATCAAATAGTCCAAAAGCAATGAGTATACTTTTATACTAGCAGCTTCTGTCTAGGGGAGAGCAACAATTTGGTAATTATTTGTTGTGCCGTTTGTTGTAATGTCGGTCAAAATATTTGAATGATTTTCATACAACTAACAGCACTTAGATTACAGTAGTTTACCTATAATTATCAGTTTCAATTAAACAGATTAGTCGGCTGCGTAGCCTGAAACGGGCAATACATTATCATCTAATACGGCATCGTCACCTTGCATACTAAGCCTTTGTTCAGCAAACCATTTTACGACTAATGGATAGATGCGATGTTCTTGCTCATGTACTCTCGCCGCTAAATCATCACTTGTGTCCCCTGCAAATACAGGAACTTTAGCCTGAAGAATAACGGGACCACCATCAAGTTCTTCAGTAACAAAGTGTACGCTAACACCATGTACATCATCACCAGCATCAATAGCGCGTTGGTGTGTATTTAAGCCTTGATATTTAGGGAGTAAGGAAGGGTGTATGTTTATTAATTTCCCTTGAAAATGTTGCACAAAATTTGGTGTAAGAATGCGCATAAAGCCGGCTAATACAATTAAGTCTGCATTAAAAAAATCAATCTTCTTGATGAGTGCTTGGTCGTAATCTTCACGGCTAGCAAAATCTTTGTGAGAAAGAGTTACTGTGTCAATATCTGAATTTTGAGCACGAGTCAGGCCATAGGCATCGGCTTTATTTGAAACAACCCCAACAACTTCTGCGGGATAATTACTGTCAGTGCAGGCATCAATAATGGCTTGTAAATTAGTGCCACCGCCAGAGATTAATACTACTATTTTGCTCGACATATATTTTCCTACTTTACTTAATAAAAGGTTAATAAAGGATTGATAAAATTGTGATACGTAAAAGGGGCTAGTAAATAGCCCCTTTAGTATATATTCGTATGCTTTATATGATTGCTACTTAAGCAAAAACTACTTGCTCTTCACCGTCAGCTTTATCAGCAATTGCGCCAATATGCCAAGCATTTTCACCGTGTGCAGTTAGCACTTCGATACTCTGTGCTACTTTATCAGCAGGAACAACGATTATCATGCCAACACCACAGTTAAAGGTGCGGTACATTTCATGTTCAGTGATATTACCTTTTTCTTGTAACCAGTTGAATATGCTAGGCCATTCCCAGCTTTCACCTTTAATCACTGCTTGTGCAGTTTCAGGTAATACACGTGGAATATTTTCCCAGAAACCACCACCGGTGATATGAGATAATGCATGAACATCAACATTTTTTAATAACTCAAGTACAGATTTTACATAAATCTTTGTAGGCTCAAGTAAATGGTCAGCAATTTTCTTGCCTTCTAGTAATTCATCAGTATCAGTATTATTTACTTCTAATACTTTACGAATTAATGAAAAACCATTTGAGTGTGGACCCGAAGCACCAAGAGCAATCAGTTGATCGCCAGCAGCAACATTAGTTCCGTCAATTAAACGTGATTTTTCAGCTACACCAACACAAAAGCCAGCAATATCGTAATCCTGTCTCTTATACACATCTCCGAGCCCACGAGACCTCTCTACATCT
>OJHK01000775.1_pt1 | contig 17841 bp, 6 predicted proteins | sample 1595161 | NCBI WGS metagenome assembly OJHK01 (sample SAMN05416842, study PRJEB24817) | seawater metagenome | isolation source: Sea water | place: Canada:Atlantic | collected 2013-07 | reverse complement strand
GAGCAAAAGGCTATGACTGGACAGATGTTGTTCCTGGAAATACTAAAGAAACCTTGTGGGATAGTTATTATGATATAAAAGATTTACCACAAGTTGTTAAGCCTAAATCTGGCTTTGTCTATAATGCCAACCACAGCCCCTTTAAATCATCAAGTGAGGCAGACAATCCTATTGCTGAAAATTTTGCTAAAGAAATGAATTATGAAACCTATGATAACAACCGATCAACTAGACTTTTGAAGTTGTTAGAGGAAGAAGAACGTATAGATTATAAACGTTTTAAACGTATTAAATACGATCATCAATTACCAACACCTTTACAATACAACTACATGGATTTAAATCCATTGTTTGATATGAAGGTAGCCGATTATCCGGAAGTAAGTACCCTATTAACAGACATTCAAAATTGGGATAGAATTACCAATCCAACATCCTATGGAGCTGGTGCATATGCTTCTTTGTATTATCAGTTAACCCCTTTTTATTATCAACTTGGAAAAGATAGGGTTTTTACAAAAGAGGCTTTATATGAAGCTTTAAAAATTACAAAAGCGCATTTAAAAACCTATTTTAATTCAGAACGAATTCAACTTGGTGAATTTCAAAAATTAGTAAGAGGAAATAAAGAACTTCCTATTTTTGGACTTCCAGATGTAGTAACTGCTATGAGAGGACAACCATACAAAGACGGAAAAATTAAAATTACTCATGGAGAATCTTACATTGGTTTAGTTAGGTTTACCCCAAATAAAACCTATTTTGAGTCTGTAATTTCTTTTGGAAATAGTCGAAGACCAGATAGTCCTCATTACACAGATCAAATGGAATTGTATTCAAATTTTGAAACAAAAACAATGTCATTTGATCGATTAGATGTTATGAAAACTGCAAAAAGAGTATATGCTCCAAAGTAGGCGTTTTGTATAATTAGTTTAGTTGAAAATTGTATAATCGACCTTTTTTGCTTTAAACTATAAAAATCAGATATCTTTTAAAACTTTACTAAGATATTGAAATCTCAAAACATTAAAAAAGTAAATTTTACGGTTTAACATACTTAAAAAGCATGATAAACCATCAAAAATTATTTATTTATCTTTAAAAATTATGAAAAAATATATTTTATCCCTAGACCAGGGAACTACCAGTTCACGAGCCATAGTTTTTGATAAACAAGGAAGTATTGTTTCCATTGCTCAGAAAGAATTTACACAATATTTTCCAAAGCCAGGATGGGTAGAGCACGATCCAAATGAAATTTGGTCTACTCAAGTTGGTATTGCAGCTGAGGCCATTACTAAAGAAGGATTAACTTCTCAGAACATTGCAGCTATTGGTATTACCAATCAGCGTGAAACCATTGTAGTTTGGGATAGAAAAACAGGGAAACCTGTTTATAATGCTATCGTATGGCAAGACAAAAGAACCTCTGACTTTTGTGATGAACTCAAAGCAATGGGGAAGAGTGAGATGATTAGAGAAAAAACGGGTTTGGTTATCGATGCTTATTTTTCAGCTACAAAAGTAACTTGGATATTAGATCATGTAGAAGGTGTAAGAGAACGCGCAGAGGCTGGAGATTTAATTTTAGGAACTATAGATACCTGGTTAATCTGGAATTTTACAAAAGGAGAGCAACATGTAACCGATGTTACCAATGCCTCTAGAACGATGCTATTTAATATTCACACCATGAATTGGGATGAAGAATTATTAGCATTATTTAGGATTCCAAAAAGTATGTTACCTCAAGTAAAACAATCAAGTGAGGTGTATGCCTCTACAAAGCGATCATTTTTTGGAGAAAAAATACCTATTTCGGGAATTGCAGGAGATCAGCAAGCCGCTCTTTTTGGTCAGATGTGTACCAAAAAAGGCATGGTAAAAAACACCTATGGAACAGGATGTTTTATGCTTATGAATATTGGTGAAAAACCAATTATCTCTAAAAATAATTTATTAACCACAGTTGCTTGGAAAATTAATGGCAAAACACACTATGCATTAGAAGGGAGTATCTTTATTGCAGGAGCTGTAGTTCAGTGGTTGCGAGATGGCTTAAAAATTATAAGAACCTCTCAAGAGGTGGAAGCACTGGCCAGTTCTGTTTCAAGTTCTGAAGGTGTTTATTTTGTTCCTGCCTTTGCAGGTTTGGGTGCACCCCATTGGAATCAGCAAGCACAAGGCACTCTGTTTGGCTTAACCAGAGGAAGTACAGATGCTCATATTGCTAGAGCAGCTATAGAATCTATAGCTTTTCAAACCATGGATGTATTAAAAGCGATGGAAGCAGATGCTGGAATCGCCGTTAAAGAATTACGAGTAGATGGAGGTGCTACCATAAACAACATGCTTATGCAATTTCAATCCGATGTTTTAAATACGACAACTGTTCGTCCAAAAGTTGTAGAAACCACAGCTATGGGAGCCGCTTTTTTAGCTGGGTTGGCTGTAGGATATTGGGAAAGCCCAGAAGAAATTCAAGACATTTGGCAGATAGACACCACGTTTACACCAAGTCACTCAAGAGAACCCATAAACAAACAAATTAAAGGTTGGTACAAAGCCATAGAAGCATTAGAGTACTGGACAAAAATTAATAAGTAAAAACAAAAAACCATGACACCATTTATTGCAGAAATTATTGGAACCACCTTGCTCATTATTTTAGGAGGTGGTGTAGTAGCTAATGTAGAATTAAATAAAACCATAGGAAATAATAGCGGGTGGATTGTAGTAACCACAGGATGGGCATTGGCTGTATATGTTGGTGTTGTCGTTACGGCACCCTTTAGTGGCGCACATCTAAATCCAGCAGTAACTATAGGTTTAGCCCTCGCTGGAGAATTTGAATGGGCATTAGCACCCTCTTATATAGTGGCCCAAATGTTAGGAGCTATGCTAGGTGCCACTATAGTTTGGTTGGTGTATAAAAATCATTTTGACGCCACCAAAGACGGAGACACCAAGAAAGCCGTTTTTTGTACAGCCCCAGCAATACGAAATCCATTTTTTAATATCGTAGGAGAAATTGTGGGTACTTTTGTATTGGTGTTTACCATTCTAAACTTTACAGATGCAGCACTAGCAGATTCAAATGAAATTGTTGGTTTAGGTTCATTAGGTGCCCTTCCAGTAGCTTTTTTAGTGTGGGCTATTGGTTTGTCTTTAGGAGGTACAACAGGCTATGCAATAAATCCGGCAAGAGATTTAGGCCCAAGGCTAATGCATGCAATATTACCCATAAAAGAAAAAGCATCTAATGACTGGGGGTATTCATGGATACCAGTATTGGGGCCAATTATTGGAGCATCACTAGCTGCTTTACTCGCCATACTTTTGGCTTAAAAACAATAGTTTTTATCCCAGAATTCTACCTACTTTTGCTTTTTTTAAAACCACAAAAATTATGCAACACATTGCCTCACCCTTTACATTACCCAATGGTTCAATTTTAAAAAATAGAATTGCCAAATCTGCTATGAGTGAGAATTTTGGAACCAAGTATCATGCCCCAAGTAAAGGCCTAATTCATGCCTATAAAGTTTGGGCAAAAGGGAATCCGGGATTGCTAATTACGGGAAATGTTATGGTAGATACCAAAGCACTAGGAGAAGCAAGAAATGTAGTCATAGAAGATTATAAGCATTTCGAAGAATTAAAGGCATGGGCAAAAGCTGTTGAAGGTACAGGAGTTCATATTTGGCCACAGATAAATCATCCGGGGCGTCAAGCATTTGCTGCAATTAATAGAGTAGTGGTAGCCCCTTCTGCCATTCCTCTAAAAATGGGTGGTGCTTCAAAAATGTTTACCCTACCCAAGGCTTTAACAGAAGAAGAAATTTGGGATATTATTAAACGTTTTGGTACTACAGCAAGAATATGTAAAGAAGCAGGCTTTACAGGCTGTCAAATTCATGGAGCTCATGGGTATTTGGTCAGTCAGTTTTTATCCCCTAATAGTAATGTTAGAACAGATCAATGGGGAGGTACATTAGAAAATAGAGCACGCTTTGTGCTTGAGATTTATAGAGAAATTCGTCGTCAGGTGGGTGCAGATTATCCAGTAGGTATTAAAATTAATTCTGCAGATTTTCAACGAGGAGGTTTTACAGAAGAAGAATCTATGAAAGTTATTCAGTTGTTAGGAAATGAAGGAATGGATTTGATAGAGATCTCTGGAGGTACCTATGAAAGACCTGCCATGATCAAAGGAAATCGTAAAAAAAGTACCGAAGAACGCGAAGTCTATTTTTTGGAGTACATAGAAAAAGCAAGAAAGTTAACCAAAACCCCTCTATTACTTACAGGAGGTTTTAGATCTGTATCCGTTATGGAGGGTGCTTTGGCTAGCGGAAAGTTAGATGTTGTTGGTTTGGCAAGACCTTTTTGTTTGTATCCAGCACTAGCCAATCAAATTTTTGACGGTTCAGTAGAGAAATTTGAAGCTCCCATACCAAGAATTGGCATAAAATTTTTAGACAAGCTTGGTGGTGTAGAATTGCCATGGTACGAACTCCAAATTCAAAGAATAGGTAAGGGTAAGCAACCCAAGAAAAGCCTTCCAGGAATATTAGCTTTTTGGTTCAGTTTAAAAAGCTTGTTTTTTAAATCCTTTTGGAAGAACTAAGCTAAACAAAATAAATTATTTAGAATATTTCTAAATAATTTTTTTTTCTGAAGATTCGTATGTAATTTTGCCATCAAATGCAAAACAATAAAACTACTTCAGAAAGGATTCGGTTAAAGCAAGTACTTGTTTTAGCACTTTTATTTATGATGATTGGTACACTCTTAGAATTGTACTTGTTAGAACATTACGAAGATAGTTGGCAATTAATACCAGTGATATGTATAGGTGTTGCACTCATAAACTTTTGTGTCCTTTTGTATAGAAGATCTCAAGCAGCTATTCATTTATTTAAAATTGTGTTGGTGCTCACCACTTTTAGCGGAGTTTACGGAGTGGTTTTACACCTACAATCTAATTTTGAGTTTGAGCAAGACATGAAGCCAACGGCTAGTTTTTGGCAACTTATTTCAGAAAGTATTTCCGGTGCCTTACCAACCTTAGCACCCATGAGTTTGGTTGTTTTAGCATGTATCGGTTATTCATATTTAATTTTAATACAACAACAACAACAACATGAAAAAATTTAGTACACTAGTAGCTTTTACGCTAACTTTAAGTTTATTTCTAGTATCCTGCAATAAAACTGCAGAGCAGAAACAAAACACCCCTAACATTGAAGAAATTAAAGAACCAAAAAAACCTGCACCCGTTGTGGTTTTAAATGCCAATCTGGCAACGGAATCAGATTTGGTTGCTTTGGGTTTTTCAACAGAGGTGGTAAATAAGCTTTTGGCTGCGAGACCTTTTTTAAGCATGTCAGATTTTAATGCAATTATTGAAGGAGAAAATACAGCAGCACTTTTTAAAAAGATTTTTGTTCCCTTAAATCTAAATACTACTGAAGAGAAAGCTTTTAAAATGATTCCAGGGGTAGGAGATAAAATGGCTCACGAGTTTGAGGAGTATAGACCTTATACTAGTATTTTACAATTTAAACGTGAAATAGGAAAATATGTAGACCAAAAAGAAGTAGCTCGTTATTTAGACTATGTTTTTGTACCTGTAGAATTAAACACATCAACAGAAGACAACATTAAAGCCTTACCTGGCATAGGTAATAAAATGACTCATGAGTTTTTAGAATACAGACCTTATAAAAACTTAGCTCAATTTAGAAAAGAAATTGGGAAGTATGTAGATGAGAAAGAACTCAATAGACTAGAGCGGTTTGTATATTTAAAATAATAATAATTTTAAAATTGTATTTCCATTTTTGAATTATTTTATAAAAAAGGCTTCATATGAAGCCTTTTTTTTGTGAATTTTTTTTCTTCATTTTATTTCAATAGAAAAAAATCATTATATTTGCGTGAAATATTATAGCATCCCCTTAACCTATGATTACATTTTTCTATAAACACTCCCCATTCTTAGGGATTTCTGTACCAGAATCTAATTACCTTTCAATACATAAATACATCAATATCATCTTGAACAGTTATTCTTATTTAAAGAATATAATATCAAGAACGAGTAATAATTTTCAAAAATATTATCTATTAACCCATCCGCTTTAAGTAACAGGTAAGTTACAAAGTAGGATGTTTATACATACGTTCAAAAAAAATTTAAAAAAATAATTTAATTTTTAGCCCCTAAAAATGAGTCTCTTATCAACTAGTCACACTTTTTCGTTTAAACGAACAAAAAATATTTTACATACAATTTTATTAAGTATTTGTTTTGTATTTGCTAATTCTGCATTTGCAACCTCAAATCCATCCTCGAGTATTTCCCAAAATACTGAGGTTTATCTTGTAAACACAGATTGGATAGACAGTAGTTCTACATTAATATTTAACCCTGTTTCTGAGAAATATTTTCTAAGCAAAACTGAATCTTCTAACAATTCACTAGTGTTTAGTCAGCCATTTTCAAATCCAGACACCGACGGAGATGGTATTGAAGACGCTATAGATCTAGATGACGATAATGATGGTATTTTAGATGATAATGAAAAAGCTTGTACATCCGTTCCAAATTCTAGCAATAGCTTTAATGCTTCGGGCACCTATACGTTAACAGGAGATAATGGTGGTTTAACCATAGACATATCACGACTAGACAATAGTTTTAATATGAATATTAATGGTACATTACTTGTACCCACCCAAGTTCAATTTGATCTAACAAGTTATAATTCCCCTGGAGGGCAATCATTGTTAAGATTTGTTTCAGACGGTTCTGCATATGGAGAAAATGGAATAGGTTCTGTTCATGGTATTTCTAGTAGTTCACCAAATGATGTTTCTTTGAAGTTAGTTATTGATCCTAACGGAGAAGTTTCTCTATACGGAAGTAAAACACCAGGTGGTGCTTTAGAATTAATGTACATACAAACAGGAGATCCACAATTTAACACCATATCTCTTAATGAATCTGGCAATAATACAGTTCAAATAACACAAATGTCATGGGGGCCTACCTATATTACTGGTGGCTACTATTTCTCAGAACTTGTTTGCTCAGACCAAGATACAAACAACAATTCTGTGGTAGATCGTTTAGATTTAGATTCAGACGGAGACGGGTGCCCAGATGCTCTAGAAGGAGCGGGTACCTTTACAAGCTCAGATTTAGATAGTAACAACAGATTATCTGGTGGTGTAGACTCTAATGGAGTTCCAACCGTGGCCTCAGGTGGCCAAGACGTAGGAACTTCACAAACCGCCAACCCAGTGTTAGTAGAGGCAGATCATATTGACTTAGCAGTAAGTGATGCAACCTATTCTTCATATACAGAAAATGTAGTATTTACCATAAGTAATGCCATAGCAAATTTTACCTATGAGTTGGTGGACGCAAGTGGTACTAGCTTTTCACCACCAGTAATGGCTACACAAGGAGCAAATACAGGAGATTTAGACCTAACTCTTTCATACGCAAATGTACCAACAGATAGCTCTTCTCCTACCTTTAAAGTAGTAGCAGGAGGATCTAATGCGTGTACAGTAACCCTAACAGCTGATCCTACATTATCTCCGGCAGATACAGATAATGACGGCACTCCAGACATTACTGATTTAGATGATGATGGAGATGGAATACCAGACAGTGTAGAAGACGGTTCAAGTTATTTATCTGATTTATCCATATGGTTAGATGCAAATGATGCTGCAAGTATAACAATTGATAATTACTACACAGCAGATGAATGGAGAGATAAAAGTGGTAATGAAAGACACGTTTCAAATCAAGTTGGAGATCCACAGACAGGAGTTAGAACTATTAACGGATTAAATGTAATTGATTTTACATCTAGTAGAATGGCTACTTCTTCAATAGCCTCATGGTTAAACAATACATCTTATACTATTATAGCTGTTACTCAATTTGACAACAATACTGAAGCATTTATGGGTACAGAAGGTGGAGGTAACAATCAGATAATGTACCATGGCTACATGGGTTCTAATTGGACTCTTGGTCAATTTGGAGGTGGTAACGGAACCAGTTGGACAACTTCACTTAGTTCAACAACACCAGTACTTTCTGTAACCACTGCTGCACATCCCACTTTTGAAGCTTGGATTAATGGTACCTCACTTGGTATTAATACAGCAAGTTCAACACAACTTTCAGCTACAGGACCATTCAATATAGGAAGACCAGAATCTGATGGAGGATGGGGCTATTATGATGGAACTATTGCGGAAATTATCATCATATCAGATGAGATAACATCAGTAAAACGTCAAAAAATAGAAGGTTATTTAGCGCACAAGTGGGGCTTAGAAGGTAATTTACCTTCAAACCATCCTTATGCTACTTCACCACTGCCAAATAATAATGATGTTGACAATGACGGCATACCAAACAGTAGAGATTTAGACTCAGATGGCGATGGATGTCCAGATGCTCAAGAAAGAGATGGTCAAGACATAGGAACTTCACAAACCGCCAACCCCGTGTTAGTAGATGCAGATCATCAAACCTTAGAAGTAAGTAATGTATCCTATTCTTCTTCGGCAGCTGATGCAGTATTTACAATTACTGATGCCGTGGCAAACATTACCTATGAGTTGGTAAATGAAGATGGAAATAGCCTAAACCCACAAGTACTCGCAACACAAGGGTCAAGTACAGGAGATTTAGACTTAACAATATTGGCTGCTAATGTCCCTACAGGGGCAACGTCTACTACCTTTAAAGTAGTAGCAGGGGTATCTAATGCGTGTACAGTAACCCTAACCGATGAGCCTACGCTTACACTAACAGATACTGATGGAGATGGTTTAGGAGATATAACAGACTTAGACGACGATAATGATGGGGTGTTAGATACTGTGGAATCATACAATTCAAACAATACAGTATATACAATAAACTTTCAAACTGATAATACTTGGAAAAAGAGTACAGTAGAAAATGCAACCGAAGGAAGTTCATTTAATGGAGTTAGCTTTGGAGATATTCCCAACAGCGCTACTTTTACAGAAGATGTAACTACTGGTACTCCAGCAAATGGAACAATAACAGGAGTAGATAAAATAGTGGCTCCTCTAAACAAACAGACCTACTACAGAAAAACATTTACCCTAACAGATATATCTAATTTCAATGAAGCTATTATAGCAGCTTCTAGAGATAATAGTTGCCAAATATTTATTAATGGAAATGACGTAGCTAGAACAAATGGTACAACAAGTGTTGGTGCTATTTTTGGTTTAAAGATCAATGAATCAGGTGCTAATCAGAATGGTTACAACCATACTGCTTTTGAAACTTTTACCACAAATAATGCAAACGATATTTTTGTTGAAGGTGAAAATGAAATCATATTTGTACTCGATGACTACGGAGGAAGCGCAGGCTTATCTCTAGACTTAGACGTGTCATATTATCAAACTATATTTATAGACACCGACGGAGATGGTATTCCAAACAGTCTAGATCTAGATTCAGACGGTGACGGATGTTCAGATGCACTAGAAGCAGGAGCTACTACAAACACCACTGCAGACTATGTATTTACCGGTGCTGTTGGAGCCAATGGATTGGTAGATACCCTAGAAACTTCTGTAGATAGTGGTACAATTAACTACACTTCTACCTACAGCCCTAATGCTGTTTCAGACTTTTTAGCTGCGTGTGTAGATACAGATTCTGATGGGATAAATGATCTATTAGACATCGATGATGATAATGATGGAATCTTAGATGCTACCGAAAGCCCTAGCTGTTTTTATCTAGCTGGTGAATTTGAAAATGGAGATAGAACAGAATTTGTAGAGGTAACTACTGCCCTATCTATGAATGCTACCTACAATAATCTAAATGAAACAGTAGATGGTGTTAATGGAACAGGAAGTGCTGACTATGCTGTACAATTTACCAATAGCCAATCTGCCACAGATCAAACTGTATATCAATTTGAATTCCAACAAGCTGTGGAGTTAAGTGCTATCTATATTGGGTATATCAATGGAAGTAGCCATTTTATAAACGGTGCTTCTATAAAATTACAAGCTAGTAATAACAACGCAACTTGGTTAGATGTAAATGATGGAGCTACCTATAACCAAGCAAATAGCAATAGTAATGTACCAAGTGTTGGAACTATTAGAAACCAAGCTTTTGAAGTTACCAAAAATGCAGGGGTATACAAATACTATAGAATACAAGGAGTAAGCGGAACAATATGGGACGGTGGTTACTCAAATGAAATCTACTTTGAAACCAACAACTTCAATGCTAGCTTATATCCTAAAGACAACTGTAGTGTAGATACAGATAATGATGGTACTTATAACCATCTAGACACAGACTCAGATGGTGATACATGTATAGACACCACAGAAGCAGGAACTAGTGATGATGGCACTACCACAGATGCCAACAACAACGGTCTTTTAGACCAATACGAAGACGGAACTACGGGAACTATTAGTTATAGCTCTACCTATGGTTTAGCCTTAGATGATAATGCTAATGCCTGTGCTGATACTGATGGTGATGGTATTGGAGATCTTATTGATTTAGATGATGATAATGATGGTATTTTAGATATCGATGAACAGGTAGCTAACAATTGCCAATACTTAGGAACTACCACAGACTTTAATGGATATACTTTTAATAATGATGCACAAGTAGCGGTAACTGCTGTTTCTGAAAATAGCATTACTGTAAATCGTATATCAGGTTCATGGGTAAGTACCTACAGTAATAAAACATACAGTTTACCAATGAGATTGTCCTTTACCGTAGATAATGTGAACTCAGCATCTATGATAGGACTAATTGGTACAAGTCAAAATAAAGATTTTACAAATTGGAGTACAAAAAGTCACTTGTTTTACTTTAGTAATGCATCATCATATGATATAAGAGATGAAGGAGCTACAAGAACTGGAGGTAGTTATGCTTCTGGAGATGAATTCATCATAGATATTGATAGTAGTGGTAATCTTGTGATGACTCAAAATGGGCAAGAAAAATGGACAGATACTGTTACCGATACAGAATTCCAGTTTGCAGTATCTACCGCTAGTACAACTCCAAAACCGTACAACAATATCTTCTTAAACGACGGAGTAGATAACCTTCCTTACGGTTGTACAGATATAGATACAGATGGAGATACTATTCCTAACCGATTAGACCTAGACTCAGACGGCGATGGATGTAATGATAGTATAGAAGGAGTAAGCCCAATACCTGCAAGCCCTTGGTCACCAGCAGAAATCACAACTTCAGTATGGCTAGATGCTGCTGATGCATCGACTATTACTGCAGACGGAAATGGTATAAGCCAATGGGATGATAAATCTGGAAATGACCATCATGCGGTTCAAACAAATAATACATACAAACCAGCGCATGTACAAAACGATTTAAATGGTAAAGACGGAGTAGATTTTTACTTAAACAAATCTTTAAGAAAAAATACCGGTACGCAAACAGTAGGCTATGTTATTGCGGTAGTAAAAGCCGAAAACGCAATCTGGAATCACCATCATACTATATTTGGTCGTCGTACAGACGCACGTTTTGGTGGTTTTATGCAAATGAACGACACGGGTTTTCATAATAATGCATATCCTGGATCTGTATGGGTAGACGGAACCTCTCAAACGGTTTCCACTACTGGGTTTAGTACTATAGATTCACCACATTTATGGAGTTATACTCCAAATGGAAATACAGTCAAGACGCTAACTGGTGGGTACTCAATGGGTAACTATGACAACGGTGGTGCTGGTGGATCTGCTACACAATATGAGGTAGTAGTTTTACCAACAATTCCAACAGATCAAGAACGTGAAAAACTAGAAGGCTATCTAGCGCACAAATGGGACTTAGCAGCAAACTTACCGGTAGATCATCCGTATAAAAATGCTGCACCCGAAAGCACTATAGTTGGCGGTGGTTCAGGAGCTACTTGTAATATATTTACTAAACCCTCTAACAATAGCACCAGTGTCTATAATACTGGAGACGATACAAATAACAATGGATTGTTAGATGCATTTGAAGGAGCTGAAGCAGGAACTACTAACTATACTTCTAGATATGTAGCTTATGCCTTAGACAATACCATTAACGCTTGTACAGACACAGATGGTGATGATGTGGGAGATATCTTTGACTTAGATGATGATAATGATGGAGTCTTAGACACCACAGAAGGAACAGGTGATACTGATGGAGACGGAACACCAAACCATTTAGATACAGACTCAGATAATGATGAATGTTTAGACACCATAGAAGCTGGTACTACCAACAATGGCGCTACTGTAGATGCCAACTGTAACGGACTGCTAGACCAATATGAAGATGGCGTAACTAACAACATTAACTACACTTCTACCTACAACTCGTATGCATTAAAAGATACTATAGACTCGTGTGTAGATACAGATTCTGATGGGGTAAACGATGTCTTTGATTTAGACGACGATAATGATGGTGTGTTAGATACAGAAGAAGATTTTTCATTAGAATCATTATCCTTATTATGGTTAGATGCGAGTGATGAAACTACCATTACCAAAGATAGTAATGGCTTGGTAAGTCAGTGGAATGATAAATCTGGAAACGCACATCATGCTACTCAAAGTACACCTGCAAACCAACCAACATTTGACACAGACCATATTAATGGTGGATCTTCAGATTGGTTAAATTTACCATCAGACATTTACGCTGGTAAAACAGAAGGGACTTTAATTATCGTAGGAGAGCAAAAAGGCACACATGGTGGATGGGGAAGTTATGGTAGTTCTAGTGACAATCATACTTCTCATAGTAATCTTCATTTTTATGAAAGTTTCTTGGTAACAAGTAGACCTCACATTGGTATTGCAAGTGAGAGCCTGATGAACAAACAAGTAATGTATAGTACAATCAATGATGGTAGTACCTTAAAAGTAAGATTAGATGGAGAGGATATATCTCACAACTCGGTTGCTGGGATTACCTTTGACGATACTCCTACTTATTATGAGCTATTTAAGAATTATGCTAATTACACACTCTATGAAGTTATTTTCTTAGAAGATGACTCATCTATTCAAGAAGTAGAAGGCTACCTAGCCCACAAATGGGGCTTAGAAGCAAGTTTACCTGCAGATCATCCGTATAAAAACGCTACACCTTCTTCAGATTTAGACGGAGACGGTATTCCAAATAGCTTAGATTTAGATTCAGACGGAGATGGATGTCCAGATGCACTAGAGGGTGCAGGGGCATTAACAAGCTCAAACTTGGTAACTTCTTCAATAGACGGAGGAAACACTGGAGGTTCCTACACAGGTGAATCCACAAACCCTGTACAAGATAACCTAGGAAATACGGTAGATTCTAATGGAATTCCAACCGTGGCCTTAGGAGGTCAAGGCATAGGAACCTCGTTAACACCAAATCCAGTGTTAGACACATCAGAGCATATCAACTTAGTAGTAAGTGATGTATCCTATTCTTCTTCGGCAGCTGATGCCGTATTTACAATTACTGATGCCGTGGCAAACATTACCTATGAGTTGGTAGATGCCAATGGAGATCCTCTAAACCCACAAGTACTAGCAACACAAGGGTCAAGTACAGGAGATTTAGATTTAACAATATTGGCTGCTAATGTACCAACAGGGGCTACGTCTACTACATTTGAAGTAGTAGCAGGGGTATCTAATGCGTGTACTGTTACTTTAGAAGATAAACCCGAGCTAACACTTCCAGATACCGATGGAGATGGTGTAGGAGATGTAACAGATTTAGATGACGATAATGATGGTATTTTAGATACAGTAGAACAAGAAAGTACGAACACAAATATTACCTTAAATATAGATAGCACTTATGTTGTACCAACTGGAGTTACCCTATTGGATGTAGTGATTCAAGGAGGAAGAGGTGGAAATGGAGGAGAAGATGGTGTTGCAGGAACAGTTCAAGGAGGGCTAGGCACAGCAATTGGGGGTGTAATTGAAGTAGTTCCGGGCACAACTATAGAATTTTTTATTGGTGGTGACGGAGTACATGGTAATATTTCCACTCAATCTTATACAAGTCAAGGAGGAACCAATTCACTTGGTGTAGAGCTTTACAATGGTGGACGAGGTGGTCAAGGCGGTCCGGGAGGTTACTCTGGTGACGGCGGTGGCGGTGGTGCTGCTACGGTAATGAGAGTTCCTCAAGAAGACGGAAGTTATATAGATTATATTGCTGCCGGAGGCGGTGGTGGTGGTGGAGAAGGCCAAACAACTACCTATGCTGGAGGTCTTTGTGATGATGTTAGTAATGGTTCTGGTAATGGTCAAAATCACCCATCAGATGGTGGTGGAGGTGGTGCTGGAGGTGGCGGAGTACTCAGAGGATTAGGAGGTAATTATGTATATGGAGATAGTTCTGCATTTGGAGGTTGTAATGGATCTAGTTACTTCCCTAGTGGTACTTCAGTTACTCCATTAACAGGAACAAAAGTTTCATTAACAATTGTAAATACTGACAACGACAACGATGGTATACCAAACAGTAGAGATTTAGATTCAGACGGAGATGGATGTCCAGATGCTGTAGAAGGTGATGGAGTATTTACAAAGCTATTAGTAGATTCTTCAATAGACGGAGGAAATACAGGAAGTTCTTATACAGGTGTAAATTATGGAGTGATACAAAACCTTGGAAATGATGTAGATTCTGATGGAGTTCCAACAGTGGCCTCAGGAGGTCAAGGTGTAGGGTCTGCACTAGACTCAGGTTCATCGTGTATTATTGAATGGGATGGTAGTATAAATAATGATTGGTCAGAACCTGCTAACTGGAGCACAAATGCAACACCAGGAAGCAATGCTATTGTTACCATACCAAGTGGTCTAGATACCTATCCTACAGCCACCGGACCTGTTACCGTAAACTCGGTAATTATGAACAATGGTAGTTCTTTAATAGCAGAAGACACCTTCGGTGGATTTATTAACTTCAATAAAACATTGGTTGAAAACGAATGGTTTAATATAGCTTCTCCAGTTGTGGGGCAAGATATGGATGAATTTGCTAGAACTCAAGGATTAAGAGTAGGATCTAGTTCGGGTAATTATGCATTAAGAAAATGGAACAATAATATGCTTTATCCAAGTTGGGAAGATTTACATTCTGCAACTACCGGTACGGGTCTTCCATTTATTTCTGGAGAGGGTAGAGCTGTTAGTGTAGCAACAAATCGAGATGTTACTTTTACAGGAACCATGCCAACGGAAGATGTCTCTATTGCCATTACAGAAGGAGCGGTTAATAATTACAATTTAATCGGTAATCCGTATCCATCGTATATTCCTTCAACTGATATCTTAACACAGAATGATATTAAATTGCAGCAATTAACACTGTGGTTCTGGGATCATACTTCTAACGGTGGTGAATATGTAACGAAAAATTTTGTGAATGGACTGCTTATTGCACCAGGGCAAGGGTTCTTTATACAAAGAATGCCTGGTAGTGAAGCGGTAACCTTCGATTTTACAGAAGCGATGCAATCTCATAGCTCTGCAAATACGTTCTTAAGTACAAATTCTAACAACCCAGAAATTAAAGTAACCATGTCTGATGGAACAAATACTAAAGACACAGAGATTTACTATATCGATGGAACAACAACCGGATGGGATAATGGATATGATAGTACAATTTTTAGTCCAAGTGATGCTTTTGAATTGTTCTCTTATTTAGTTAGTGATAACCAAGGAGACGGCTTAGCGATACAATCGTTACCTCCAAGTAATTATGAAGCAATGATTATACCTCTTGGCGTGAATACAGATGATGTAAGTACGCTAGAAATCTCTGCTACATCACTTAATTTACCAGCGGGAATAAATGTGTATTTAGAAGATAAAGAAGACAACACATTTACCTTGTTAGATGATACTTCTAGTTTCTCTACAACACTCTCTAGTTCTGAAAACGGAATAGGACGTTTTTACTTGCATACAAGAACAGAAAGTAGTTTAAGTGCCCCTAATGATTTTGAAATCAATAACATTAGTATGTACACTACCTCTGAAGAGAACCTACGTATTGTAGGCGTACAAAGCGGTAAGGCTTCCGTAGTACTTTATGATATTCTTGGAAAACAAATACTAAGTACTTCATTTGAAGGTACTGGAGTTAATGATATTTTGTTACCAAAACATATTAGTGAAGGCGTTTACATTGTACGTATGAAAACCGTTTCAAGAATTATTAATAAAAAAATAAATTTAAAATAGAAAAACAAGATCTGAGAAAGTAGTGCTACTTTCTCAGATTTAATTTACCCCTTAATATCAACACCATGAAAAAAAATATTTTACCAATTGTATTCTTATTTTTATTTGCTTTCAGTGCATCATCTCAGGTGGTTATTGGAACTGATACCCCTGCACCTTCCTCTATTTTTCACTTAGAAAGTACAGATAAAGGGTTTTTACCCCCAAGAATGACAGAAGCTCAAATGAATGCAATTCAAAGTCCAGTAGAGGCATTAATCATCTATTGTCTAGATTGTCCTTCAAAAGGGTTTAAATATTTTAATGGTGTAGCCTGGACGAGCCTTACTGCAGACCCAGCACCTACAGTAACTGTAGACACAGAACAAGATGGTTTTACAGGGACTTTTGTTGAAGGTATTGAATTAAATGATCAAACCCTTTCGGTTACTGTGACCAACGCAAGTTTCTCCTCTGCGGCGCTTAGTTTTGATACCTCTAACATTAGCTTTACAGGTGGAGTTACAGGGATTACGGTTAGTGCGGTAAGCCCAACTACTGCAACCCTAGCACAAGCGGGAGATCTTCAAAAAGTTACCTATACACTTGAAGGAACTCCTGTAGGTTTTGGTACACTTACTGCAGAGTTAAACATTGCCGGAATTTTAACCGGTAGCACTACCGTAACGGTTGTTTCTGCTAGTGATTTTGTTTTGGCTCAGATAGGTAATGAAGCAGATGACCCAGACAGCACACCTTCTGCAGTGACTACAGAACAGTTAGCTCTTATTACACCTGCATTAACAGATGTGGTAGATGACAACGAAGCAGCTTACCAAGCCTATATAGACAACAATCCAACTTTATTTGATAGCCCAGCTACGCCGGCACAGGTTCAGGCTATGGTAGATCTCGTAAATGCCTCTCAAACGGTGTTGGTTCAAATAGGTTTAGAAGCAGACGATCCTGATACAGTTAACGCTGTGGTAACCACAGATCAGTTAGGATTAATTTTACCAAGTGTTACCAATATTGAGGCCAACAACGAAACAGCCTACCAAGCCTATATAGACAATAACCCAAGTTTATTTTCGAGCCCAGCTACACAAGCAGAGGTTCAAGCTATGGTAGATGCAGTAAATGCTTCTCAAGAGATATTGGCTCAGATAGGCTTAGAAGCAGACAGCCCAGATAGTACTCCTTCTGCAGTGACTACAGATGAACTGGGTCAGATTATCCCAACAGTAACAGGGATAGTGTCTAACAACCAAGCAGCCTACCAAGCCTACATAGACAGCAATCCGTCTTTATTTGATAGCCCATCTACACAATTTGATAGCCCAGCTACACAAGAACAGGTTCAGCAAATGGTAAACCAAGTAAATGCTAACCAGTCATTACTTGCCAATATTGGAACAGATGCCTCTAATGGGAACAACGCACTCACAAGTGCAGTAACCGCAGCAGATCTAAATGCCTTACCTACTATAAGTGGAGCAGTACAGGCAAATGAGG
>OJHK01000764.1_pt1 | contig 18018 bp, 13 predicted proteins | sample 1595161 | NCBI WGS metagenome assembly OJHK01 (sample SAMN05416842, study PRJEB24817) | seawater metagenome | isolation source: Sea water | place: Canada:Atlantic | collected 2013-07 | reverse complement strand
ACACCTCTCTATTCGTCGGCAGCGTCAGATGTGTATAAGAGACAGGAAATAAAGTAGAAAAAACAGAATAAATTGATATATCGTTTAGCGTCACTATAGTGATCTTTAATATTATCAGGGTGTTCCATCTATTCAGCTCACCTAGTTTTTGCTTGCTTCAAAGAGAATTAGTCCTTATATGAATTGGTCTAATTACTGCAAAGAATAATACTTGATTAAATTAGTCAAGTTTAAGATAATTAGCCCGTTGTTAATCCCACTTTGTAACGTATTTTTTTTGTACTTTGTTGTACTAAGTAGAGCACCATGTCAAACCCTGAATTACCCATTAAATTTACCGATTCTGCCGCGAGTAAAGTCCTATCGCTAATCACAGAAGAAGAAAACCCAGCACTTAAGCTACGTGTATATGTTACCGGTGGTGGTTGTTCAGGCTTTCAATACGGTTTTACTTTTGATGAAAAAGTAAATGATGGCGATATGACCATTGAAAAACAAGGCGTAATGATGGTGATTGATCCTATGAGTTTACAGTATCTTGTTGATGGCGAAGTGGATTACCTTGAGAGTTTAGAAGGCAGTCGTTTTGTAGTAAACAATCCAAATGCAACGACCACGTGTGGTTGCGGTTCATCTTTTTCTATCTAACATTTTAGTTATCTCCTCACTAGATACAGTCATCGCTTTGCTATAACACAGTCAAAGCGGATGACCGGCAATTTCAAAGCAATATAAAAACCGACGCTCGTTGGCATTTTTATAATCAGTTTTAATTCCACTTTTAATAATCAAATCATCTATCCCGACTCCAATCGCTAGCTGCTATCCTCTTAAATGATCTTTCGACTAAGCGATCGTTTCGTAATGTCGTTTATTTCAATGTACAAAAACTTACAAAAGATAAACAGTTTGTAGCACGTTAGCTTATATATTCTTTATCAAAAAACGTTATCATATTCCGATAAAATGGAGATATAACGATGAAATTTACCCTGAAATCAAGTTGGTTTGCGCAACGCCCTTACCTTATTGCAGCATTAATCACTCTTATTTTAGTGCTATGGATGGCTTCGGGACCAAGTGTTGCGGAACAAAAATCTGAGATAAAAGCACAAATACCTAGTCATGATGAAAAACAAATTACAGCACAAGTTAAAGTTGAAACACGACTTGGGCAACATATTCATAAAACAATTGAGCTCTATGGTCGTACCGAACCTGATCGTATTACGACATTAAAAGCTGAAGTACACGGAAAGATTATTCAGGTATTAGCCAAAAGAGGTTCAAAAGTTTCTAAAGGGGAAATTATTGCAAAGATTGCGTTAAATGATTTACCTGCTCAATTAACACGTAGCCAAGCACTATTGAAGCAACGTGAAGTAGAATATGAAGGCGCATTAAAGCTGAACAAACAAGGTTACCAAGGTAAGGTGCAATTAGCACAATCATATGCCGCACTCGAAGCAGTTAACGCTGAAATACAGCGATTAGAATTAGACATTGCCCGTACGGTAATAAAAGCCCCATTCGCGGGTATTCTTAATACCCGCTATGTCGAAGTTGGTGATTACGTTGCTTCTGGCGATGATATTGCCATGATAGCCGATTTAGACCCGCTCATCGTTCGAGCTCATGCAACCGAACAACAAATCAGTCAATTATCTGTTGGCCAAGTGGCAAAAGTAAGTTTATTAAATGGTGAGCAGGCACAGGGTGAACTGCGTTACATCGCCAGTGTTGGCAATGATGCGACCAATACCTTTAAGATTGAAGTGGCCATTGATAATAAAAAGGCACGTTTATTGGCTGGGCTAAGCAGTGAATTAACCATAGATTTAGCTAAAATGTCAGCGATTAAAATATCACCCGCACTACTAGCATTAGATGAACGCGGAAACATTGGCGTTAAATCTGTTAAGGATTCAATTGTTCATTTTACACCAATACAGATTATTAAAAGTGAAAATGATGGCGTATGGTTGACGGGTCTTGGCGAGAAAGCAGATATTATTGTTTTAGGACAGGGTTTCGTGCGTGCGGGGGATAAAGTTGAGGCTATCTTTGATACAACCGAGGCCAATGCTGATGATAGTACAGATAAGCAAGCTGCTTCTGTAGCCCTAACGACACAAAAATAGGAGCTGTTATGTTAACGCTTATTGAAGCCGCTTTGACGCGCACTCGCTCTGTGTTGATGTTGTTTGTACTATTGCTTATTTCTGGCGCAGTGACTTATAACAATATTGCTAAAGAAGCCAACCCTGATATTACCATTCCAATTATTTATGTTTCCATGATTCATGATGGCATCTCTCCTGAGGATGCCGAGCGGATGTTAGTTAGACCGATGGAAAATGAATTAAAATCTATCGCTGGCATTAAAGAAATGCGTTCGAATGCAGGAGAAGGCCATGCTTCTGTAACCTTAGAGTTTATCGCGGGACTCGATCCTAAAGAAGCGCTGGCTGATGTGCGTGATAAAGTGACTTTAGCAAAGGCTAAGTTGCCAAATGAAACGGAAGAGCCTGTGGTAAATGAAGTTACCATGGCGAATCAAGAAGCAGCACTTACCGTTGTATTATCTGGGGCAGTGACAGAACGAGGTTTAATAACAATAGCGCGAAATGTCAAAGATAAAATTGAAGGCATGCAAGAGGTGTTAGAAGTTGATATTGGTGGTGACCGTGAAGATATGGTTGAAATCATTGTCGATCCTTTATTAATGGAAAGTTATGGGCTTGATCAAACTGATATTTACAATTTGGTTGAGCGCAACAATCGTTTAGTGCCAGCAGGGACTATGGACACAGGTAAAGGACGTTTTGCCATTAAAGTCCCCTCTGTTTTTGAAAATATTCAAGATTTACTTGAATTACCTATTAAGGTGGATGGTGATCAAGTGATTACCTTCCAAGATGTATCAACAGTGCGTCGTGCGTATAAAGACCCCACCAGTTTTGCTCGACTAAACGGTCACCGCTCTGTCTCGATAGAAGTCAAAAAACGCTCGGGTGAGAATCTGATTGATACGGTTAACAAAGTTAAAAAGACTGTTAATGATAGCCGTGTTAAATGGCCACAACAAGTTAAAGTCGATTATGTTGGTGACCAATCAATAGAAATTAAAAATACCTTAACCGATCTGCAAAATAATGTTTTTTCAGCGGTATTATTGGTGGTTATTGTTATTATTGCCGCCTTAGGTGGACGCACAGCTTTGTTGGTTGGATTAGCCATTCCAGGGGCCTTTTTAACCGGAATATTAGTGATCGCTTTAGCGGGAATGACGGTAAATATTGTCGTGTTATTTGGTTTGATCATGGCGGTAGGAATGCTGGTAGATGGGGCTATCGTTGTCACCGAGTTTGCCGATCGACAAATGAATGAAGGGCATAGTAAAACTGTTGCTTATGGCACTGCTGCTCGACGTATGGCATGGCCAATTATTGCTTCAACGGCAACAACATTAGCGGCCTTTGCACCCTTGATGTTTTGGCCAGGTATCATGGGCGAGTTCATGAAATACTTACCTTTCACTCTTATCGCTGTATTAACAGCTTCCCTTGCAATGGCGCTTATTTTTGTACCTACCTTAGGTGCTGTTTTAGGTAAAGCACGTATTGTTAGTACTAAAGAACAGCAGCAAATCGAGTATGTCGAAGCAGGAGAATTTAATAAGTTATCAGGCTTTACCGGTCGATATATCCGCGTGCTGACTACAGCAATTAGACACCCTTGGAAAATAGTCGCAGGAACTTTTGCGATATCTTTTGTCGTGATGTGGCTCTATGGCGCATCAGGTCTTGGTGTGAGTTTTTTTCCTGATGTTGAACCACAAAGCGCAACTATGGTGGTGCGTTCACATGGTGATTTATCAGTACAAGAAAAAGACGTGATTATGCGTTCTATAGAAACGCGTATTTTACCGCTAGAGGAGATAGAGACTTTATATACTCGAACGGGTGGTAATAATCAGATAGGTACCTTTAAATTAAACTTTGTCGATTGGCAGATAAGACGTTCGGCAGATGACATTGTGGCCAATATTCATGAGTTAACAGACGATTTAGCGGGCGTTGAGATTGAAGTCAGAAAAAATGAAAATGGTCCGCAAAGTGGTAAAGATCTTAAATTAGAATTGAGCTCGCGTTTTCCTGAAGAACTCGATAGGTCGGTGAAAGTTATACGTGACGCCTTAGAAGCGTCAGGGAAGTTTACCGATATTGAAGATACGGGGGCTAAACCAGGGATTGAATGGCAACTTATTATTGACCGTAATAAAGCTGCTACTTATGGCGCTGATGCCGCGTTAGTTGGCTCGAGTGTGCAAATGGTTACTAACGGTTTAAAGCTTGGTGAATACCGTCCTGATGATGTTGATGACGAACTCGATATTCGAGTTCGTTTTCCGGAAGAAAAACGTAATATAAGTCGATTAGATTCACTGCGCTTAAAAACAACGTCTGGTTTAGTACCTGTTGGCAGTTTTGTCGAACGTAAAGCTGCACCTAAGGTCGATACTATTCGTCGTGTTGATGCTAAGCGAGTAGTGACTGTACAGGCAAACTTAATTGCCGGTGCTCAATTATTAAATGAGTTACCTATTTTGCAAGCGCAATTATCGACACTTGGATTACATCCGTCAGTTGAGATTGATGTTAAGGGGCAAAATGAAGATCAGCAAGAATCGCAAGCATTTCTCGTGAATGCTTTTGCCATTGCTCTCTTTGTGATGGCAATGATTTTAGTGACTCAATTTAATAGTTTTTATCAAGCACTATTGATTTTGAGTGCAGTAATATTCTCAACCGTAGGTGTATTTTTAGCACTGCTATTAGTTCAAAAACCGTTTGGCATTGTCATGGGGGGCATTGGTGTTATCTCGTTGGCGGGCATTGTGGTAAATAATAATATTGTGCTGATTGATACTTACAATGTGATGCGTAAAGAAGGTTATCCTGTTGTTGAAGCAATCTTGCGAACAGGTTCGCAGCGTTTACGACCTGTTATGTTAACCACAATCACCACTATTCTAGGCTTGTTGCCTATGGTATTGCAGGTAAATCTAGATTTTTTTGAACGCACTATTGTTTTTGGTGCACCATCAACACAGTGGTGGACACAGTTAGCAACTGCGATTGCTGGCGGCCTAGCTTTTGCTACCGTTTTAACCTTAGTGTTAACGCCATGTCTATTGGTATTAAGGGATAAACGTAAAGAAGATAAACAGGTAAAGGCAACAAGAATTCTGCAAAAAGAAGCTAATCAAGTTAAGCAAGTTAAAGAAGTAAGTAGCGCTGCTTAGCAATTAAATTACTTAGTGTTACTTTCAATGCTTGGATAACGTATAACTCAACGAGACTCTACTCTCGTTGAGTTATACGTTTTTTATCATGTGATAAAAAGCTAACCTTCCATCAGCAACATATCGACAATTCTCTTCATATCAAGGTCGAATTCTTCTGCCCTGACACTTTTAACAATTGAATCTTCACTGCCTGATAGATCAATTTCTTGTTTGTTGAGGAATTGGTTTAGCTCGACGCTATAAAAAGAGTGAACTTGTGGATTCGTTGGATCTTTATCGTTACGCACCTGCACCAATGCTAACTTATTTGATTTTAATTGCACTAACGAACCTACGGGGAAAACTCCAACACACTTAATAAAATGATCTACTAATTCGTTATCGAGCTGTCCTTGTTTAGCTAACTCTCGTAAAATAGTAAAAGCTTTGACGTGGGCAAAGCCTTCTTTATAAACACGGGTAGCTGTTAATGCATCAAAAATATCACAGATGGCGATCATACGACCATACAGACTTATACCCTCCGCTTTAACTTGAAAAGGATAGCCACACCCATTGAGCTTCTCGTGATGTAAAGCTGCTACATCGAGGCTAAGTGCGCTAACACCAGGGGTTTCTTTAATAATAGCTATAGAGTGATTTGCATGGGTTTTCATGATGGTAAATTCATCATCGGTTAACTTACCGGGTTTATTGAGGATTTCATCGGGTATTTTTATTTTACCAATATCATGAAGAAATGCTCCGATAGAAAGTTGCTCAATAGTAGATCTTTCTAAACCTAAATAACGTGAAAAGAGGGTAATATAGATAGAAACGGCAACAGAGTGCTCTAAGAGATATTCATCTTTGTCTCGAATATTTAACATACAGGCAAGTGAATCAGGGCTGTTAAATATCGCATCGATTGACTTATTAGTGACATCGACTACCGATGTTAGATCTAAACTACTCCCACTAAGAGCATCATGAAATAGTTTTTTTTGAATTGATTTAGACTGATCAAAAATAGCTTTTGCCTGTTTAAGATCTTCGCAATTAATGTTTGATGTGTTGTCGGAATCAACGCATTCCTCGATAATATTAGGTATTAGTGTTTTACTATCGTCAATTAAAACACGGTAAACATTTTTGCATTTGAGATGATCAATAACCGCTTTGCTTTTTATGTGCCTAGCGGCAGCTAAAGAAAAGCTGCCTTCTTGCTGAATAATCTTTACCACATAATGACCAACAGTGAGCTCAGAAAGCTTTTTTCAATTAGCATATAAGTGCCGTTATTAAGAAGTTATAGTGTTAAGCATAAATTGCAACACGTGATTGGTAAAATTACTTACTTTAGCTAATTTTACTATACCCTAAACAATAATAAAGATAGCAAACTTATAGCTCAAATTAATAACATTTTTAATGTTTTATCTTGGCGTTAAAATTGCTAGTCATTTAATATAATGACTTTATTTAAATAAATGTAATACATACAGTTTGCTTGCCGATATAAAGAGGTCAGTTGATTTAGCCTAGTTAGGATTGTTATGCGTATATTATTTTGCTTTGTTCTCAGTGTTATATTTTTATTTACCAGTTTGTCAGCATTTGCTTTTAAGAAAAACTTACAAGCAGTACAAATTTATACTGATAATCAATTGCTTGATTTAATTAAAGAGAACAAACATTTAAGTCAAGTCGTGCTGGATGAGTGTCAACTAGTGCAAGATATTGAAGCACGCGCGAATAAATCTAAAATGCCTTCGTACCAATTTTTGTGGGGGGATATGTTGGCTTATGGTGTTTGTGTTAAAAAAGATATTCCTTTAGGGCTACATTATATGCATTTAGCTGCCGACCAAGGTTTAGCTGAAGGCCTAGAACAACTGGGACGTTATTATCATATTGGTAAATTTATGCAGGTTGATATTGATCGTGCGATTATCTATTTGAAAACAGCAGCAAGCTCAAATAACTTAGCTGCGCAAATTAGACTGGCTGATATATATGAGCAAGGCTACGGTAGCCCATTAGACTATCCTGCACTATATTCTCAATTGCATCACTCTTTAACTGATGACAAAGTCTTACACAAAAAAATCAGTGGGTTATTAGCAAATCTTGCCAGTAAAATGCCGAATAAAGTCGTAGAACAAGCAAAAATAACCAGTTATACAAATTAAGCCAAAGCATTACATTGGTATAATAACTTTATGGTATACTTGCAAGTAGTTATCCTTAAATATTGACCCATTATAGTGACCTATAACGATCCACACGCTAAACGCGAAGCCAAAAAGTATGAAAAGCCAGTTGCCTCACGCGAACTATTGCTATCAATCATCGAAAAATGCTCGCCGCCACCAAGCTTTAAAACCTTGGTCAAAACACTAAAGTATGATGAAGAGTATCAACTCATTGGTTTGAAGCGTCGTTTACGTGCGATGGAAAACAGTGGTCAGTTGATATTTAATAAGTTCAAACAGTACGCACTGCCGGAAAAAAATAGCCTGCTAAGCGGCAAAGTTATTGGTCATCGTGACGGTTTTGGGTTCTTTTCTCCAGATGATTCATCTATCACCGATAAAAGGGGCAAGGACTTTTATATTTCTTCACATGAAATGCAGCGTGTCTTTCATGGTGATATCGTGCAAGCTATCTTGGTTGATCGTACCGATAGGAAAGGCCGTAAAGAAGTCAAAATACTTGACGTCATAGAACCAAGAAAAGCACCTATTGTTGGTCGGTTATATATTGATCATCATGTTTGCTCTGTTGTGTCAGAAGACAGTAAAATCAAACAAGAGGTGTTGATTGACCCGCAAACTAAAATGGGAGCTAGACACGGACAAATGGTAGTGGTTGAGTTAGTACAGCGACCGACTAAACGTTCTCATGCCATTGGTAAGGTTATTGAAGTTCTAGGGGATCACCTTGCCCCAGGAATGGAAATAGAAATAGCCTTACGTGCTCATGATTTACCGCATCAATTTTCACATACAGTTCAAGCTGAAGTAGCTAACATTGCTGATGAAGTTGAAGAATCATCTAAATTACCGCGTAAAGACTTACGTGATTTACCTTTGGTAACTATCGATGGTGATGATGCGAGAGATTTTGATGATGCTGTTTATTGTGAACCGAAAAAATCAGGTGGTTGGCGCTTATGGGTAGCCATCGCTGATGTGAGTTATTATGTTCAGCACGGTACCGCATTGGATGATGAAGCGATATCACGTGGTAACTCTGTGTATTTCCCGAGCCAAGTTATCCCAATGTTGCCGGAAAAACTATCTAATGGTTTGTGTTCACTTAACCCTGACGTAGATCGCTTATGTATGGTTTGTGAAATGACCATTAGTGCGACTGGAAAATTATCGGGTAGTAAATTTTACCCTGCAGTAATGCGCTCTCATGCCCGTTTTACCTACACTAAAGTTGCCGCTATTCTCGAAGGTGATGAAGCACTTTGTCAGGAATATCAAACCTTAGTGCCTGATTTAAAAAACCTTGAACATATGTATCATGCGTTAACCGATGCTCGTCTTAAACGTGGTGCTATTGCCTTTGAAACACAAGAATCTATTTTTCTGTTCAACGAAAACAAAAAAATCTCCGGTGTTGTGCCACTCATTCGTAATGATGCCCATAAAATCATAGAAGAATGTATGATTTTGGCGAATGTTGCGACAGCTAAATTTATTGAGAAGCATGAAAAGCCAGGACTTTTCCGTGTTCATGAAAAACCAAGTGAAGATAAGTATCGTAACTTTGTAACTTATCTAAATGAGCTAGGTTTGTCATTGCCTTCAAAAGAGGCGCCAGAGCCACGTGATTACGGTGATATTTTAGCAAAAGTGGCAGGTCGACCTGATCAAGAACTGATTCAGACTATGTTGTTACGCTCAATGCGCCAAGCTGTTTATCAAAGTGATAATGAAGGGCATTTTGGTTTAGCACTACCCTCTTATAGCCATTTCACTTCACCTATACGTCGTTATCCTGATTTGGTCGTACATCGAGTCATTAAAGCTATTTTAGAAAAAGACACTAAAAATGCTGCGAATGAAGGTTTCTATGAATACTCCCTAGAGGAAGTTATTGAACTAGGTGAGCATTGCTCTATGACCGAGAGACGAGCGGATGAAGCCACTCGTGATGTTGCTGATTGGCTTAAATGTGAGTTTATGCAAGACCATGTTGGTGATAATTTTACTGGGGTTATTTCAACAGTGACTAACTTTGGTATGTTTGTTCGTTTACAGGACTTACATATTGAAGGTTTAGTTCACATTACTTCTCTTGGCCGTGATTTTTATCATTTTGATGATGTTCGTATGTGCCTCACCGGTGAGCATAGTGGCAAAAAATATCGCGTTGGTGATGAAATTCGGGTGCAAGTGGCTGCGGTCAATCTTGATGAAAAGAAAATAGATTTACGGCTTGAAGGCTCTGAACCTGAAAGTGGAACTCAAGGTAAGCCTAAAAGTAAAGAGAAGGGAAGGCGTTCAAATAACGCAACGTCAGACACGAAGTCTGCAGATAGCTCAAGTAGAAAACCTAAAAGTACAAAAGGTAAATCTAAAGACAAGTCTAAAGACAAACCGAAAGAGAAGAGTAAGGCGAAAAAGCGCAGTGCACGTAAAAAACGTCCTGGAAAAAATGCCCGTAAAAACTCGGAAAATAAGGCTTAAGTAGTCGCTATAGCCTAAGGAACTGAAGATGCAGGTTTCAGCTGAATCCTGCTTCTTCAAGTGGAACAGGTATATATATGGCTTATTAGTCTCGTTGTTCATATTAATAGAGAAAGATCATGGCGAAAAATGAAGAGTTAGTTTTTGGTATTCATGCAGTTACTGCCTTAATTAACGTAGCACCAGAACGTTTTATTGAAATATGGCTATTAAAAGGTCGTGAAGATGACCGCATAATGCCGATTATTAATTTATCACGAAAATACGGTATTGGTTCGCAGTTGGTAAGTCGTAAAGCGCTTGACGAAAAGAGTGAAGGTGAGCAACACCAAGGTGTAATTGCCCGTGTAAGACCTGGGAAAAGTTATACAGAAAATGACTTAGACGACATCATTCTTGCGGCAGAAAAAAAATCAATCGCACCATTTTTTCTTATTTTAGACGGTGTTACCGATCCTCATAATTTAGGTGCCTGTTTACGTAATGCTGATGCCGCTGGCGTACAAGCGATTATTGTTCCCAAGGATAATGCCGCACAAATTACGCCTACCGTACGTAAAGTTGCAGTAGGGGCAGTAGAAAGTGTTCCTTTAGTACAAGTAACTAATTTATCAAGAACAATGAAGCAGCTTCAAAAACAAGGTGTATGGATTGTTGGTACGGCAGGCGAGACAGATACGTGTTTGTATGATGTCAAACTTTCAGGGCCTATGGCTCTTGTTATGGGGGCTGAAGGTAAAGGGATGCGCCGATTAACCCGTGAAAATTGTGACCAACTTGTGAAACTTCCTATGGCAGGTAGTGTTTCTAGTTTAAATGTTTCAGTAGCAACAGGTATTTGTTTATTTGAAATGGTACGCCAACGTTCATTATGATGAAGGAATATTCAATTTAACTATTTATTTATAAAAGGGAATTTTAAAAATGAAAAAATTATATATCGCTTTAGTTTTACTGCTAGCAAGTGTGCTTATAGCGCCAAAATTTATTGGTTCTGTTGTCGATTCAGAACGACAACGCGTACTTGATAAGCTTAATGAAGCGGATGGCATTACCTTAACAACGAGTGAATATAACGCTAGTTGGTTCGGTGCTGATGTGGTGTCAGAAATGACAATCGCTTTGGAAGATAAAAGCATTGCTGATGTAACCGTTATCTTAGAAGAAAAACTTTCTTTTGGTCCTGTTATTATTACAGATAAAGATTGGCATCTAGGTTTAGGTTACTCCGAGGTAACGTTTAAGTTTGCAGCGCTTGATGTTGATGACGACATAGTTGAGATCATTAACGAAAAACTTCATGTTGGAGCCTTGCTTGGCTTTAATAAAGCGGTCACTACCTTTATTGCTTCAGATAAAATTAGTTATCAAGATGTCGATGGTTTAGTTGTGTCTGAGCCAGCTTCAATGCAATTTACCTTAATTAATAATGAACAAATCAATGGCGACTTCTCGTGGGGAGGTTTGGAAGTTAATGGGCAAGATGAACGTCTCGTTATCGGTGCTGTTGGTATGTCTACTAAGCAAAAAGTTGTTAGTGGTGATTATCTTGCAGGCACGGCAATCTTAACAGGTGATGCTACTTTCAATGTCGCAGGGCTTAATATTTATAACGGTAATAGTAAAGTTTTCTCTATAGCAGAAGCGATCTTAACGAGTGAGGTTTCACTAGATAATGATTTATTAGCGCTTGCGTTAAATTATCAAGCTAAAGAAATTAGTGCTTCGGGACAGTATTTTAAAGAGCCTAACGTAGCAGTACTGTTATCTAGTATTGATATTGATGCTTTACAAGAATTAAATACCGCTATGGCTGACTTGTCGGTTAATGCTTCAGGTGAATATGACTCTGAAGAAAGCCTAACAGTGCTATCAGCAGTGGCAGAAAAAATTCTTGCAAAAGAGCCTAACTTGAAAATAACTGATTTAAGCGTTGTTACCGAAGAAGGTAAAGTTGCGACTGAATTTAACTTCAACATTAACAAAGATTTATTTGATAGTGCTAACTTAACTTCGATGGCTTTGATTAAAGCAATAGAAGCTGATGCTAAAGGTAAGGCACCCATGGCATTTCTAAGTAAATTAGGTATGGCTCCTATGGTTGATAACTTTGTAGAACAAGGTTACTTAAACCGCCAAAATAATGAAATAACGGTTGAAGCCAAGTATATTCAAAGCCAATTAACGGTGAATGGCAAAGTCTTTCAGTTATAGTTTTCAAAGCAAGATATAAAAAAGGCTTATTGTTTTAAACAATAAGCCTTTTTTATTAATCTAAATCTCTGTATAGCTTACTTATAGTAGCTTAAGCATTTCTCAACTTCGTTCTTAGAGCCCATAATAACTTCAACGCGCTGATGAATGCTTTCTGGCTCAATATCCATAATGCGACCTTGGCTTGTCATTGCTAAGCCACCTGCTTGCTCAAGTAAAAATGCCATTGGATTAGCTTCATACATCAAACGTAATTTGTATGGCTGCTCAGGTTTTCTGCTATCAGCAGGGTAAGTGAAAATACCACCACGACATAATACACGATGAATATCACCAACCATGGCAGCAATCCAACGCATATTGAAGTTTTTCTCACGTGGACCTGTATCACCAGCAATTAAGTCACCAATGTAATTTTGCATAGGTGCTTGCCAAAAACGTTGATTAGACATGTTAACAGCGAACTCTTGTGTGTCAGCAGGAACTTGTACATTTCGCTCTACTAATAAGAAGCCACCATGGGTTCTATCTAGTACATAAAAGTGCGTGCCGCTACCTGTTGTCATAACTAACATAGTTGATGGACCATAAAGCACATAACCAGCACATACTTGTTTGTCACCTGCTTGCTTGAACATGTCATCATCGCCAGCAGCAATGTCTTTAGGTGCTTCATGTATAGAAAAAATAGTACCAATCAATGAATTGATGTCTATGTTAGAGCTACCATCAAGAGGATCAAAAGAAACAATGTATTTACCATTTTCATCACCAGCAACTGAGTGGTCTTCTTCTTCTGATGAAATCGCTTTAACGAAACCAGATTCAAGTAAAATATCTTTGAATAACTCATTGGCAACCACATCTAATTGCTTTTGAACTTCGCCTTGAATGTTTTCATCAAGGGTTGAGCCCATTATGTCACCTAAGTGGCCTTGGCTAACACGAAACGAAATCTCTTTCGTTGCAGCTAAAATAGTTTTTATTAATGAAATTAAATCAAGAGGTACATTGTCTTGACGTAAAGCTGGGGCTAGTCGTTGCATTAGGTTACCTAAATTACTTTAAAGTGGGTTGGCTAAGTTGAAATTAGTTGCTTGTAAATCTGTCTGTCATTATTTTAAACGACTTATTTACTCGTTACCATCCAAAGTGCAGTAAACATGCATATTGAGTGATAACGGGCACATATTATAGCAAGTTAATTCTTTGTATTAACATGGCTAACGCGATTAATTTAAGTCTAATACCAATTCCAATAAGTTTCTTCCCACTCAGCGAGAGTTAAAAGGCTAATAGGCAAGGCATTGATGATAGATAATGGTTTTTCCCTTGTCAAAATCAATAACGCCGCATATCAGCCTTTTAAACTCGCCCTTCGGGAGCTTTCCAGCGACTCGATAACCGCATAGAATTTCTTTCATATAGAGTGACTATATGCAAAAAAATTCTATTTGTTCTCAAACCGCTGGAAAGCTCTGAGTGGGAACTAATTTAATGGACTTGGTATAATTACTTTGCATCACTACAGTTCACTTGTTTTAAAGTTGTCGAAGATAAGCGTTTTAATATACCTGGCTTGGAGAGGACGACCAAGTTACCCGTTAACATCAAGCTTAATCCTACAAAAGTATAACTATCCCAGATAAAACCTTCGACAAAGCTTGAGATAACTACAGCAACGGCAGGAAACATAATCGTGGCGTAAGAGGCTTTATGTGCACCGATACGCGCTAGTAAAGTTAAATAACAACCAAAGGCAATGACAGAGCCAAATATTGATAGATATAATAATGAGCTGATGTATTCAAAAGTGAGTTCAAAGTTAAAGGTTTGCCCCTTTACAAGCGCAATAACAAACATAAATATGCTGCCATACATCATGCCCCAGGCCGTAGCGGGTAGCACTGGCATCTTGTCATGCTGATTTTTGATAGAAATCATATTGCCGGTTGAAGCGAACATTACGCCAATTAGACACAAACCTAAGCCCATTAAAGTACTATCACCAAAATGTACATTACTTATTTGTGGCCAAAATAAGGTAACGATCCCCAGTAAACCTAGAGCACCACCATAATAAACTTGGCTAGAAATATGTGTTTTAAACCATACACGTGCATTAAGAATATTAACCATCATCAAGGTGGAAAATGCAATACTGGTCAATGCGGAATTAATGTGAGTTTGTGCGTTATAAAGTAAATAATAATTAAAGCCAAACAAAGTTAAACCAAAAGCAAATAATTGCAGATGTTGTTTGGCAGAAAACTTCAGCGGTAACTTCTTGTAACGACAATAAGCGAACATACATAGAGCAGCTAAACCAAATCGGTAAACAAGGGATACTTCAGCTGCGACTTCACCTAATTGGTAATTAATAGCAATCCAAGTCGATCCCCAGATTAGAACGGTAATTACGTATAAAAGAGTATTGTTCATTAACTTTGCCACTCCATTTGACACTCCCTATAAGAAGTAGTTACTTCGGTATGTGGAAGGTTATTTATAGGATAAGCGTGACATTGTAATGATATTTTGATTTAATAACATATACAGAAATATGAAAATGCAACCTATACAGTTGGCGTTGAAAGTCAAACACTTACTTTGAGAACTAAATGCAATTATTAGACAAAAGCTCCTCGGCATATTTGTATCAACAAGTCATTGATTTTATAGAACACCAGCAGAAAATAGGTGCATTACATCCAGGTGATAAGTTGCCCAGCTTACGTAAATTAAGCCGCCAATTTGATATAAGTGTACCAACGGTTAAGCAGGCTTATATTGAATTAGAACGACAAGGGCAAGTCTGTGCAAAGCCACAGTCGGGTTATTATCTGCAAGCAATTCAAGCTCGAACCCTAAAGCCAAGACCCGCTAAATGGGCACAATGTGATCCGGTAGAAGTGCAAAGTCGTAGCATGATTGAACAGGTTCATGCGGCAGTGCATTTAACTGATACGGTTGCCTTGGGAATTTCAAACCCTATTCAAGCACACCCACCTGATAAAGCCCTAGCCAGGTTAATGCGCTCAGTATTAAGTAAAGTCTCAGAGAAAGCCGTAAGTTATGGTCCAGTAACGGGTGATGCCAAATTACGTATGCAATTGGCATTTCGCTATCAAGACCAAGGTGTTGAAATAAATCCAGATGATATTGTTATCACTAATGGCGCGCAAGAAGCACTGTCTATTGCCCTGCAATGTGTAGCGAAACGTGGTGATATTATTGCCATTGAATCGCCATGCTTTTTTGGCATTATTGAGTTAATCGAAACATTAGGTATGAGAGCTCTTGAGGTGTATACCTGCAATGAAGATGGAGTTTGTGTTGAAGATTTAGCCGAGGCAATTAACCAGTATGACATCACAGCCTGTTTATTTTCAACCGCGATAAACAACCCTTTAGGCTCAATGAAAACCGATGAACAACGTCAAGCAATGGTATCGCTATTAGAGCAACATGACATCCCGTTAATTGAAGATGAAGTTTATAGCGAAATATATTTTAGTGATAACAAACCAAAACCTGCACAGTTGTATTCTGTGAAAGGATTGGTGATGACCTGCTCTTCTTTTTCAAAAACAGCAGCGCCAGGTTATCGCATTGGTTGGTTATTGCCGGGTAAGTTCGAAGAACAAGCAAAACGAATTAAGCGGGCACAATCAGCCTCGACACCTATGTTGCAGCAATGGACATTAAATGAGTACTTGCTGAGTGGCGATTACGATCGTCATCTTTGTGTATTACGAAAAACACTCGCATACAACTGTGAGCGCATGCGGGCGTTAATCGCCGAGCACTTCCCGCCAGAAGTCTGCATTTCAAAACCTCTAGGAGGCAGTGTACTTTGGCTGCGCTGTCAATCACATGTAAAAACGGGTGAGTTTTTTCAACAGGCATTAGCACAGGGGGTTAGCTTTGCCCCAGGAGCCATTTTTTCTCCTTCGGGAAAGTATCAAAATTATATGCGAGTGAGTTATGGCGTGCAATGGGGAGAAGATGTTGAGACGGCTATCAAGATATTAGGTCAAATGGTTTACCAATATACAAGCAAACAAAAAGGTACAAGCAAACAAAAATCAGCGCAATTGTTGGACAATAAATGACAGTACCAAACAAACAATCCTCAGAAAAAATAGTCACGGATAACCTCACGCCATTGAAAAATGGGTATATGGTGCTCCCCGCTACTCAGCTTAAAGTTTCTTTAAAGTTATTATTACCTTTACTGGCGTCGATTTTAGCCGTTTCACCCTTAGCAGTGGATATGTACTTACCTGCTATGCCAACGCTAGCAGAGTATTTAAATACACCCATGAGCATGGTGCAAAATAGCTTGAGTATTTACTTATTAGGTTATGCGCTCGGCTTAATATTATTTGGCCCAATGGCCGATAAGCATCCGCGTCGAACTCTTGTTCTGCTGGGAATTGGCGGATTTTTTATCACCAGTCTATTGTTACCTTTTGTTAGTAACATCGAGCAATTTCTTACGATTCGCTTTTTTCAAGCCTTCGTTAGCAGTGCCGCAACAGTCGTTGTGCCTGGTGCGGTGCGGGAGTATTACGGTAAGGATACTGCGAAAGGATTATCCTATGTCAGTATGATTATGATGTTAGCACCTATGATAGCGCCTAGCATAGGTAGTGTGTTGCTATTGGCACATAGTTGGCAGCTTATCTTTTATGTATTAGCTGCTTACAGTCTAATTGTATTCTTGTTGGTGAGTTATTATTTACCAAATGCGTGTGAGCTAGCTTCAATAAAAGGCCCTGGTGTTAAAAAAGCTGAGATGAGCTTTATACAACGTTATAAAATTGTCTTGAGCAACGCAGAAGCCCGATTGGATATCATCTCATCAATGATGATCGCACTGGCTTTTTTCGCATATATAACCGCGATTCCTTTTGTCTACTTAACTATTTTTGAGGTATCAGAATATACCTTTAGTTTGTTGTTTGCGTTAAATATTCTGGCGTTAATGACAGCGCACTTTACTAATACTCGTTTTGTAGTACGTAAAGGGTCAAGGACAATGTTACGTTTTGGCTTAACGTTAGCGACAATCGCAGCAACAGCATTGATGCTGGTAAATATCTTTGAATTATCGTTAATTTATACTGTTGTCGCCATCTTCCCACTCATGGGGAGTATTTCCATGGTAGCAGTAAACAGCGATGCCTTGATTCTAACTAAATTTCCCGAGCACTCAGGCACAGTTACCGCGGTGATTGGTACACTCCGTTGGGGAATTGGTGCGTTAGCGGGACCCATTTTAGCGTTCTTTTATGATGCTAGTTCTAAGCCATTCGCTTTATTAATGTTCTTCGCGGTACTGGTAGTATTAAGCTGCCAGCTAATGATATGGTTTAACAATAAAAAATAGTTTAAAGGCAAGGAATAAAAAATGAAAAACATAGCGGTTATTCTAAGTGGTTGTGGTGTTTATGATGGTAGTGAAATTCAAGAAGCCGTCATTACATTACTCGCGATATCACAGCAAGGCGGTACTTACCGTTGTTTCGCGCCGAACATAGCTCAGCATCATGTTATTAATCATCTTACTGGTGAGGTGAGTGAAAATGAAAGCCGCAATGTACTCGTTGAAGCAGCACGCATTGGGCGTGGTGATGTAGAAGACTTAACTGAGCTGAATGAAAAAGAATTTGATGCCATCATCTTTGTCGGTGGTTTTGGTGCTGCGAAGAATTTAAGTAGCTTTGCATTAGGCAATGATAACTATAGTGTGAATGCTGTCTCTTATACACATCTGACGCTGCCGACGAATAGAGAGGTGTAGAT
>OJHK01000762.1_pt1 | contig 18029 bp, 16 predicted proteins | sample 1595161 | NCBI WGS metagenome assembly OJHK01 (sample SAMN05416842, study PRJEB24817) | seawater metagenome | isolation source: Sea water | place: Canada:Atlantic | collected 2013-07 | reverse complement strand
TGTAGAGAGGTCTCGTGGGCTCGGAGATGTGTATAAGAGACAGCTCTAATACATTGTGGGTTGCCTTTCCGAAGCCTCCACCTATAAATACGGCATCCGCTAAAGCGTATAACGTAGGGAGAATGCCCATCTCGTCAATCATAAAAACCTCACTAACCTGTGGATCGTCTTGGGTTGAATAGACTATTCCGAATCCTTTTTCTTCAAGCAACGAGGCCATTGCAGACACCTGATCCAGGTCATGAGCAACGATCCACAGCGCATAGTTGTTTATGGATGTACTTTTTAACATAAATGCTATGTCAGAAAGATGTGCACTACCAACCAATAAGATGGGCTTAACCTGAAGGTTTCTCCATGTTCTCATTATTTTATGAGGAGGTTGATCCATGAGATGCACCGCGTAATCATACTTAGGATTTCCAAGAACACTACTATGAACTCCAGCAAATGAAAGCGTAACACTGTCTTGCTCAGAAGTCACGCCCCAAATAGTAATGGCCTTCTTAAAGAGGGACCTTATACCAGGTAAGGCTCTGGATAAATACCATGGTGCTCTGGATGCAGACATACCTATAACGGCAATTGGAACTTTTCTTTTGTAAAGCCCTTGGATATGATTAGGCCATAGATCGTAACGTACAAATACAGCTAAAGAAGGCTTTAAAAAAGTCAACCAGCGCTTCACCTCACTAGGGGAGTCAAAGGGCAAATAGAATACCTGCGCCCTGCTGTAGGTTTTCCTGGCCTCATAGCCTGACGAAGAGAAGAAGGTAACCACTCCTCTCCAGTCGGGATGACGCTCTAGGAATAGTTCAAATACAGGCTTGCCCATTTCAAACTCACCTAACGAAGCGCAGTGCATCCAAAGCACTTTTCCCTGAAGAGGTTGAGATTTTTTCCAGACCAGTGCATTAGAAGTAATCACAGAAAACCATGAGGTTTTTGGCGCAACCCATTGGGCTATTTTATATCCTGCTTGGGCAAGTATAGGATAGAGCATCAATCTAAGAGATAAAAGCTTTCTTGCTTGGCATAGATCGGCAAGAACCACGTAAATGAAGCCCCTACAGCAGCTTCAAATTTGTAATTCGCATCAAAGAGACCTGTGTCGATATTGAATCCTCGAACGCTTCGCGTGAGACCCATATTAAGCAATATGTTAAAGGCGTAGTTCACGCGCTCCTTATTGTCTAAATGCATATATCTCAAGGTGGTTTTAGTGACTAGACCCCTGTGTAAACGATCATATCCCTCTAAAAAAGGTGAGTCCAGCTGAGGTAAGTTTCCACGCTGGTTTCTAAGTCCGATTTTTGATTGAGTCACGCCCATACCTTGCATAAATACCCAACCAGAGTTAGCGTTGTAGTGGCTTTTAAAGAGCTTCCCTGTATTCACCAGGACTTGAGCACCACTCAAACCAGGCTGAATAATCGCAAACTCCCCGTTCACGCCCATGAAATTACCCGACTCATCTGTTAATCCTCCAAAAATATCGTCAGAATTCTTTACGGAGGTCCCATACATGGCATCGAATGATGCCCCGTAGATCCATCCATCCGTATTTTTCTTTGCGTAGTCCACACTGATCATTGCAAAAGGGGTATACCGTTTGGCTAGATCAAACAGCGGAACATGGGCCCCTGTAGATAACGACCAGAGCTGAACAGTGCGGGTACTATCCTTGGTCGTAACTTGACCAAGCATCGTTAAGGAACTTATCATCGAACAGATAAGTAACGCTATTTTGATATGTTTGAGTACATGTTTCATTCTATGTGCAAGTTAAGGCTTACGAGTCTTTTGGTATAATGTATTTTAGCAAACGAAAGTTGAACATCACCAATTTTAAACAAGAGCAACCTCAACCTTATGAAAATAACTGTTATAGGAACTGGCTATGTAGGCTTAGTAACAGGCGCATGTCTTTCAGACGTGGGCATTCAAGTCACCTGTGTAGACATCGATAAAAATAAAATAGACGACTTAAAGAATGGCATTATGCCAATTTACGAACCCGGTCTTGAAGAGATCGTAAAGCGTAATTTCAAGAAAGGTCGTTTAAACTTCACCACCAATCTTGGCGATGCGATTCAAGGTAGTGAAGCGGCTTTTATTGCTGTTGGAACGCCTCCAGGAGAAGATGGATCTGCAGACTTAAAGTATGTTTTAGCCGTTGCTGATCAGATCGGTAAGACCATGACAAATTATATGGTCGTCATTACCAAGTCTACTGTTCCAGTGGGTACTGCTGAGAAGGTGCGCGGTGCCGTGGCACATGCATTAGCTACCCGTAACGTTGATCATGGGTTTGATGTGGCTTCTAATCCGGAGTTTTTGAAAGAAGGCGCTGCCATAGACGACTTTATGAAGCCTGACCGTATTGTGGTAGGCGTAGATAGTAGTGACGCTCAAGAGATCATGGACAAACTCTATCGTCCTTTTACTTTGAATGGCCACCCGGTGATATTTATGGACATTCCATCAGCAGAGATGACTAAATATGCAGCCAATGCGATGCTTGCTACGAAGATCTCTTTCATGAATGATATTGCCAATTTATGCGAAATCATGGGTGCTGATGTCAACTGGGTACGAAAAGGAATTGGGAGTGATCCAAGGATTGGAAATAAGTTTATCTATCCAGGCATTGGGTACGGTGGATCATGTTTCCCTAAAGATGTGAAAGCATTAGCTAAAACGGGTCGTGATCATGGTCATGCCATGCGTATTCTTGAAGCAGTAGAAGAAGTAAATGACGACCAGAAGAGCGTTATATTCAATAAAATAAGTGCCTACTTTGGTGGCAATCTACAGGGCAAGGTTATTGCGTTTTGGGGATTGTCATTTAAACCTAATACAGATGACATGCGAGAAGCGCCTTCTGTCGTGATTGCTAACTTACTGATAAATGCTGGTGCGCAAATTCGCGCATACGATCCAGTAGCTATGGAGGAAGCTAAGCATGATTTAGGAGATCGCATTACGTATTGTGAGAGTGATATGGAAGCAGTTCGTGGCGCTGATGCATTAGCGCTGATCACCGAGTGGGCAGAGTTCCGCATGCCCGACTGGGATGCTGTAGCCAATTCTATGACTCACAAGGTGGTCTTCGACGGACGCAATCTTTACCGCAAACAAACCATGATAGCGCATGGCTATGATTATTTTGGAATAGGAATGGGCGAGTCAATCGCTGAAAAAAGATAATTATGCCACGAGTACTTATCACAGGAGCTGCAGGATTTCTTGGATCGCATCTTTGCGACCGATTTATGGCGGAGGGCTTTGAGGTTCTAGGAATGGACAACTTGATCACTGGAAACATGGAGAATTTGGAGCACCTTTTGGGTAACCCTAACTTCACATTCTACAACAACGACGTGAGTAATTTCGTACATGTCCCGGGAAAACTAGACTACATTCTACATTTTGCCTCCCCAGCCTCCCCTATTGATTACTTGAAGATACCTATCCAAACTCTAAAGGTGAGTTCACTTGGCACACATAACTTATTGGGATTGGCATTGAATAAAAAAGCAAGGATTTTAGTAGCCTCTACCTCTGAGGTATACGGAGATCCTAAAGTTCATCCTCAGACGGAAGACTATTGGGGAAATGTCAATCCAGTAGGGCCGCGTGGGGTGTATGATGAAGCCAAGCGCTTTATGGAATCAATGACCATGGCGTATCATACGTATCACGGTTTAGAGACACGTATTGTGCGCATCTTCAATACTTATGGACCTCGAATGAGGCTTAATGACGGCCGTGTGTTACCTGCTTTTATAGGTCAAGCGTTGCGCGGCGAAGACCTTACCATTTTTGGGGATGGTTCACAAACGCGTTCCTTTTGTTACGTAGATGATTTGGTGGAAGGTATATACAGATTACTCATGAGCGATCATACGCAGCCCGTGAACATTGGAAACCCAAATGAGATAACCATTGGTGAGTTTGCTGAAGAGATTATAAAGCTCACTGGTACTTCACAAAAAGTCATTTACCAACCAAGACCCGTGGACGACCCAATGCAACGAAAACCGGACATCACAAAAGCGGAAGAATTATTGGGTTGGCAACCACAAGTCATGCGAGCTGAAGGGCTAAAGAAAACCTATGAATGGTTTCAAAGCTTACCGGAAGAAAGATTATACAGAAAAGAGCATAGAGACTTTGCTGGCTTTAGCAGAAAATAGACCTTTGCTGAACCAATTCAAACCAATACCATGATTCAAATACTCGTTACAGGAGGACTCGGATATATTGGCTCACACACCGTTGTAGAGCTGATAAATGCAGGTTACGAGCCTATTGTTATTGACAACTTAAGCGAAAGCCCAATTGAGGTAAAGACTCGTATTGAAAAAATTGTGGGTCGCGAAATTATTTTTCGGCAAGTAGAAATGTGCGATAAAGCAGCACTAGATGCTGTTTTAACAGAATTCCCTAAAATCGTCGGTAGCATCCACTTTGCCGCATTTCTTTTGGTCAACGAAAGTGTTACCGCACCATTAAAGTATTATTACAACAATCTACTGAGCACCATGAATCTATTACGGAGCATGGAAGAACATGGTATAAGCAACCTCGTATTTTCTAGTTCATGTACGGTTTATGGCACACCTGAAAACCCTCATGTGGACGAGAATGCACCTGTTCAACCTGCAGAGAGCCCCTATGGTAACACCAAAAAGATGGGAGAAGAGATTCTTCGTGACTTCACCGCCGCAGGTGTTATGAATACATTGAGCTTGAGATACTTCAATCCGATTGGTGCACATCCTACAAGTATGATTGGAGAGTTCCAAGATGGCGAACCACATCACTTAGTTCCCTACATCACGGAAACAGCCATAGGTAAACGTAAAGAACTAAAGGTCTTTGGCACGGATTACGACACGAGAGATGGCTCATGTCTGCGGGACTATATTCACGTGATAGATATTGCAAAAGCTCACATTCTGGCTGTACAGCACTTGGTAGATAGTGATGAGCATGGATACGATGTCATAAACTTAGGATCGGGAAATGGATCTACAGTATTAGAAATGATCCACGCATTTGAGCGTGCCACAAATATTCCTATTCCCTATCACATAGCGCCGCGCCGCGCCGGGGATGTGCCAGCTGTTTATGCTAATATCGCCAAGGCCCAACGTGTTCTTGGCTGGACTCCTGAAAAAACCTTAGAAGATATGTTGCGCGATGCTTGGAATTTCGAGCAGGCCTTGGTAAAACAAACAACAATATGAAAAACATCATCATCACCGGCGGAGCCGGATTTATAGGTTCACATGTAGTGCGTTTGTTCGTGAACAAGTACCCAAACTACCGCATTATCAATGTTGACTTTTTGACCTATGCGGGGAATCTCGAGAACTTACAAGACATCGATAAAGCGCCTAATTATGTATTTGAGCGTGTCGATATCGTGGATGCCACAGCGGTCGATGCTTTGTTTGATAAATATCAGCCAGAGGGTGTTATTCATTTGGCTGCGGAAAGTCATGTAGACCGATCTATTAAGGATCCACTTGCGTTTTTACGCACGAATGTTTTAGGCACAGCAAATCTATTGAACAGCTTCAAGCGCATTCATTCAGATTTTGAAGGCAAGCGCTTCTACCATATCTCTACGGATGAGGTTTACGGAAGCTTGGGCGCTGAGGGTTTATTTGAAGAGACTACCTCTTATGATCCTAATAGTCCATACAGTGCCTCTAAAGCAAGCTCTGACCACTTTGTGAGGGCTTATGGTGAGACCTATGGCCTTCCTTATGTCATCACCAATTGCTCTAATAATTATGGGCAGCACCAATTCCCTGAAAAACTCATTCCATTGTTCATTAACAACATTGTTGAAGAAAAGCCACTACCTGTTTACGGCGATGGAAACTACACCCGCGACTGGCTATACGTCGTGGACCATGCTCGTGCCATTGATCTAGTGTTCCATAACGGAAAGAACGCCGAAACCTACAACATCGGAGGTTTTAATGAGTGGACCAACCTTAACCTGATCAAGGTTTTATGTACACAAATGGATCAGAAGCTTGGACGAACTCCAGGGAGCAGCGAAAAACTGATCACCTATGTGAAAGACCGCCCAGGTCATGACAAAAGATATGCTATAGATGCCACGAAAATTCAAAGAGAATTAGGTTGGGAGCCTAGCGTTACTTTTGAACAAGGGCTAGGCATCACAATTGACTGGTATTTGGCCAATCAAGCATGGTTAAAAAATGTCACCTCAGGATCTTATCAGGACTACTACAAAAACATGTACGCGAGCAGTTAATTGCGTAATTTGCGCGCCATGAGAGGGGTCGTAATAAAAAGCACAGGAAGTTGGTATCACGTTCGAGAAATCGACAGTGGTTTATTGTTCGATTGCAGAATTAAAGGGAAATTCCGCATTACTGGAATCAAAAGCACCAACCCCCTCGCTGTTGGAGACGTTGTTGTTTTTGAATTAGAAGACGGCTATGAGCATCAAGGGGTTATAAGCGGTATTGAAGACCGACGTAACTATATCATTCGAAAAAGTGTCAATCTAAGTAAGCGCATTCAGATCATTGCTTCTAATATGGATCAAGCCTTATTAGTTACTACCCTAGCCCAGCCAGCTACATCTACTGGGTTTATGGACCGTTTTTTAACCACTGCGGAAGCCTACAATATCCCGACGATCATCGTATTTAATAAATTAGACGTTTACGGCGAAGAGGAATTGGCTGAACTCGCCTATCGGAAAGCAGTCTATGGAGCCATTGGATATACCATCCTGGAGACTTCAGCAACGGAATCCATAGGATTAGAAGAACTAAAAAAGGTTCTAAAAGATAAAAACACACTTTTGAGCGGCCACAGTGGTGTAGGGAAAAGTACGTTAATAAACGCAGTGGAGCCTTCTCTTGATATCAGAACGGGTGAGGTAAGCACCTCCTCGCATCACAAAGGACAGCATACTACTACGTTCGCTGAAATGCATCCATTGCAGATTGGCGGCGACATTATCGATACACCAGGAATCAAAGGGTTTGGCCTCGTCAATTTAGAAAAAGAGGAGATAAGCCATTTCTTCCCTGAAATTTTCGCCCTAAGCAAAGGGTGTAAATATCATAATTGTCTGCATGTTAATGAACCGCTATGCGCTGTTAAAAACGCAATAGAGTCCAATAATATTGCACCAACTCGATATGAGAGTTATATTAACCAATTAAACGACTATGATGAAGAAAATCATTACCGCAGCACTAGCCATTAGTGCCCTCGCCTTAACCTCTTGTGTTGGAAGCGCAAAAGCAGTTGTTTCTACGAATGAAGTAGTCACTAAAATAAAACCTGTAAATACTGCTTTTGAATGGAGCAAAGGAGGTGAATTCGCCTATTTATATCTACAAACTTTTGACCTGGCTGAATCTAAATTAGACGCAGTGGCATCTAAAGGTACGGGTCAAGCAATTTTCATAGACGCCCCATTCTTACTCATTGATCCGGTGGCAACCACTAGATTTTTCACGGATGTCGTGGAGCCCGGAACAGCATTTAGAATAAATGAACTTGCTGGATTCTCGAAAAACACCTACAGCGAAAGAGGAATTGCATTCTTAAGAGCATGTTCTGAAAGAGGTCTAATGGTTTATATTTTAGCCAATGAGAAAGAAATCACAGGAATCATACAAGATTTAAGTAGAATGCAGATCGAAGTAATGCCCTGTATGATTGAAGGTGAGATAATCCCCGGATCAATGGCCCAAAACATGACCTTGATGGAATTGAAAAACGGAAATAGGTTGGGTATGATTCTAACTACAAGTTTAGGTGAAGCGTCAGGTTTTACTGGTATGACAGATGCCATGCGCGAATCTGCAAGCCAATTATACCAGGAGGTCGCTGATAAATTAATCTTATTCCCTAATCCAGCATTTAACTAAATGAGGGCTCTACTGCAGCGTGTTTCTGAGGCATCCGTTGCAGTACAGGGAAACGTATTGGGAGAAATATCTAAAGGACTCCTTGTTTTAATTGGCATTGGGTCTGATGACACCCAAGAAGATGCTGATTGGCTGAGTCGGAAAATAAGCAATATGCGTCTTTTCCCGGATGAAGACCTCGTAATGAATCTTGACATCGTTCAAGCTCATGGATCCATTCTCCTGATCAGTCAGTTTACGTTGCAGGCAAGTACACAGAAAGGTAATAGACCCAGCTATATCAAAGCAGCACGCCCTGCTATAGCTGAGCCACTTTACGAATACTTCAAAGACCGTCTATGTTCTGAAAGTGGGCAAGATGTACAATCCGGTATATTTGGGTCCGATATGCAAGTGCAACTCATCAACGATGGTCCAGTGACCATTTGGATAGATTCAAAAAACAGAGAATAATATGGCTCTAGACCCTATAAACGTAGACCGATCACTTCCCTTAGGAAAACTCCAAGTGGATGTGCACGAGTGGATCGCCAATCATGGCGTACGCTACTTCAATGAACTCACGAACATGGCTCAGCTTACAGAGGAGGTTGGCGAAGTCGCTAGAATCATTGCACGTCGTTATGGCGAACAAAGTGAAAAGGAGAGTGACCAATCAAAAGACTTGGGTGAAGAACTTAGCGATGCTATGTTCGTCATACTTTGTCTGGCAAACCAGACCGGTACCGATCTTCAAGTAGCTTTTGATAAAAAAATGAAGGTCAAACGAGAGCGTGACCACGAAAGGCATCAGAATAATAAAAAATTGAAATAAGCATTGTTTCACAAACAAGAAAGCCGCCTTTATGTAAGGCGGCTTTCTTGTTTGCGGAATGATTTAGCTATCTAAATCTCAATTCGATCCCCGTAGAAATCCAACGACCTGGCTGGGCGACATTACCCCTATCAAAATAGTATTGATCAAGAGCATTGTTGATGTTTAAAAACGCTTGGAAGGGTATTTGACGGCGGGTTATACCGGCGACAGGAGCCCAATAAAGTTTGGCATCTACAGTTAAAAATGGTGCATAGTCAACCTGTTCACCTGTGGTAAAAGACTCGTAGGTACCCACCCGGTCTTGAGCAGTTACTGCCCACTTGAGAAAAAGACCGTTACCCAGTCTATTGTTTACCGTGATATTAGCTTTCGCACCTAAATAGTCTAGAGCATATAAAGACGTGTATTCTACCTCAGGTGTGCTTCCCTGCATAAACATGAAGGAACCAACAATACTGCGTACAAAATCTTTGCGTTTGGAGGCGTAATAACCAAAGTTCCCCTCTAAACCCGTAAGGTTGAGGTTGGTGATGTTTTGTGCAAATGCCGTATCGTTCCCGGGAAACTTCACCCAATCAATGAGGTTCGTAGAACGACGGTGGAAAGCAGCTGCGTTATAACGTATATTATTCTGGACTCCGCGGCGATAACCTGCTTCGAAATTCTGGGCACTTTCATGATCTAAATCCAAGGATCCGTAGGCATTTCCACGTGCGTAATATAGATCGGTGTAGGTAGGATAGCGTACACTTTGGTCGACAGAGGCATATAATGTAGATAGTTTTCCAAGCTTGAAGCCCACATCAATTCCCGGACTCCAGGCACTAACAATAATTTCCGAGCCTAATTGACGCTGGTTCAATAGCATCCCTGCTGTGATTCTTAAAGGACCGTCACTGTAACGGTGCTCCGCGAAATAGCTCATGTTTAATTGGTCCTGGTAACCGGTATAAGACGCAGGCCAATTTGGGACCTCCATAGGGTCTATAATTCCTGTTTGACCTAAGGCATTGGAGAAAATTTGATCATAACGTAGATTCATACCCACCGTAGTAATGTGACGCGGATTCCACTCGTAAGAGCCGTGGGTATTTGCGGTCCATGCTGCTGTTTTGTGGAAGTTGTGACCTCCATACCATGATGCTGCAGTGTCCCCAGTGCTGGCACGAAAATAAGTGCTGTCTTCATTTCTTTCATAGGCGACCTGATCGGCATTAAAGCCAGCGATGCCTTGGGTTTCGCGATAGAGTTCAAATCTATCTGTAGCGCCTACATAATTAACTTTCAAGTCATACGAAAAACCATTCTTTTTCAAATTCAAGCGCGCTCCTAAAACACGTGTCGACGTCGCCTCAAACTGGTCTGGAAACGACGACGAGTAATAGTTTGATGCACCAAATCCTTTTTGATTTTCAGCATACAAAAGTGACAAATTACCCAATGTCCCTCCGAAGTTTACAGCACGGTCTAGGGACATCATAAATCTATCACTTTTAAAATCTGTGTTCGTTATATAGCCACTGCTCTGGTCACGTTGGTAAGCGATCTGTGCACCCCATTTCCCTATCTTCTTTCCTGCATTAAATCCATGGTGCTGAAGACCGTAACTACCTGCAGACACTCTGTATCCTCCATTGATTTTTACTTGCGCTTTCTTAAGCACAATGTTTACCACTCCAGTCATAGCTCCCACCCCATGAACTCTTGAAGCTCCTCCGTGCAAAACTTCAATTCGCTCTATCATCGCGATAGGAATGGGAAGGTTCATGTTGTGATGACCAGTTTGCGCATTGTTCATGCGAACTCCATCCACAAGAACCAGGGTTTGGTCAAACGTACCTCCACGAATACCCAGGTCAGACTGAACGTCTAGGGGACCACGCTGACGTACATCGATTCCTGCGACAAACTCAAGTAATTCATTGATCGTATTCACAGGCAATTCCTGAATCTCCTTAGCCGTAATAACAGTAACCGTTCGAGCCGCCTGAGCGTAGGTGTCTCCCGCCACAGATGTGCTGACTTCGACTTCATTTAATAAGGTTGGGCGCTCTTTTTTTGAAACAATTCCTCTCAATCCTGAGCGCTGTCCAAATTCTTGAGCACTTGATGAAACGGTTAAAAGCAGTAGGGAAACAATTAAAATACTTCTCATGATCTAAGTAGATGTGTATTAGTATCGCAAATATAAGGCGCAAAAAAATCCCCAAGACTTAAGTCTTGGGGATTGTAGTAGTTTACTCGATCGCCTTTAGCTTGCGAGTACAGATATGACATTGTTCTTACATTCGACAACACCACCTTTTACCTCAACGGTACATAGCTTATCGTCTGTTACATCAAGAATAACTCGAGAGCTCATGTGGTCTAAGGTTCTTGTGTCGTCTGCGACGCGAACGCGCACCGTTCCTATTGCTAGAGTAGCAATCAAGGGTGCATGATCGTTCAGGATTTGGAACAATCCATCTTTCCCAGGCAACTGAACAGCGCTCACTTCTCCTTTGAACAATACCTCTTCAGGTGTAATGACTTCTAAGTACATAGTCTGTTTTATTCAGCAGCTTCAGCCAACATTTTCTCACCAGCTTCAATCACTTCTTCAATGGTTCCCTTCAAGTTGAAAGCAGCCTCTGGATATTGATCCAAAGCACCATCGAGAATCATATTAAAGCCTTTAATTGTATCCTTAATATCTACCAATACCCCCGGCAGGCCAGTAAACTGCTCTGCAACATGGAATGGTTGAGATAGGAAACGAGCTACACGACGTGCACGAGATACAATAAGCTTATCTTCTTCAGACAACTCTTCCATACCTAAAATGGCAATAATATCTTGCAACTCTTTATAACGCTGAAGTGTTTCTTTCACTCTCTGCGCCGTATCATAGTGCTCAGCGCCTACGATGTCAGCAGTCAAAATTCTGGAAGTAGAATCCAATGGATCAACCGCTGGATAGATTCCTTGCTCTGCGATCTTACGAGACAATACCGTGGTCGCATCTAAGTGAGCGAAAGTTGTTGCCGGTGCAGGATCTGTAAGATCATCTGCAGGAACGTATACTGCCTGTACTGAGGTAATGGAACCATTTTTAGTCGATGTAATGCGCTCTTGCATGGCACCCATTTCTGAGGCTAGAGTAGGTTGATAACCCACTGCAGAAGGCATACGTCCTAAAAGTGCACTTACCTCAGAACCCGCCTGTGTGAAGCGGAAAATATTATCAACGAAGAATAGGATGTCTCTACCCTGTCCGTCGCCTTCTCCATCACGGAAGTACTCTGCTAAAGTCAGACCAGAAAGCGCAACACGTGCACGTGCACCAGGAGGCTCATTCATCTGACCAAATACGAAGGTTGCTTTTGAGTCCTTCATCAACTCTTTATCTACTTTGCTCAAATCCCATCCGCCATTTTCCATAGCATGCATGAATTCTGGACCATAATTGATAATGCCTGACTCTAGCATCTCACGCATCAGGTCATTTCCTTCACGAGTACGCTCTCCGACACCGGCAAATACAGAAAGACCACCGTGGCCCTTTGCAATATTGTTAATCAATTCTTGAATCAATACTGTCTTACCCACACCAGCACCGCCAAATAAACCAATTTTACCACCTTTAGAATAAGGTTCAATAAGGTCAATGACTTTGATACCCGTAAAAAGTACTTCAGTAGCCGTACTTAAATCCTCAAAAGCTGGAGCTGGACGGTGAATAGGCAGGCCTCTTGAACGGTCAATACCGCCAATACCATCTATATCTTCTCCAACAACGTTGAATACACGTCCGTAGATTTGATCGCCAATAGGCATTGTGATAGCAGAACCTAAAGATCTAACTTCCTGACCTCTTTGACATCCGTCAAGAGAATCCATAGATATAGCCCGAACGGTATCTTGACCAACGTGCTTTTGAACTTCTAATACGACGACTTGGCCGGTAGATTTCGTTACTTCTAGTGCTTCATATATTCTAGGAAGCTCACCTTCTGTACCATCAAATTTAACGTCCACTACAGGGCCGATAATTTGAGATATTTTTCCAACTAATTGAGACATGATGTGTTCTTGTTTTTATAAGAAGCAGCAAAAGTAGTTTACAGGGCTGTTTTAGACAACTGATAAGGGCAGAAACTGGATGGCTGCATAGTAGTTATTAACAAGTTGCTAACAATTAAAGCTGTTTACCTCTTCGTTTTAGTTTTTTAAATCCTAAAACGAAGTATTTTTGCAGCATGAATATAATTTCTCTTATCGGTATTACTGCTGCCGTTCTGACCACGTCAGCATTTGTTCCACAGGCGGTAAAAATCATCCGAGACAAACAGGTTAAAAGCCTTAGTCTAACCATGTATGTCATGATGTTTTCCGGACAATTCTGCTGGCTTGTTTATGGCTATAATCTGAACGACTTGCCACTGATTTTTGCGAATATTGTGGGATGCACTTTAAGCGGTACCATTCTTGGCTTCAAACTCTTCCTGAAAAATTAACTTATTCTATTGAGCGTGGTATGCTAATTGCTGCCGTACGGGAACAAAAAGACTGTTTTAGTCTTACATAGATATTAAACCTGATGAACATGAGGAATTGGCTTGCCCTAGTAGGGCTTCTATTAAGTGCTACACTCACAGCGCAAAATGTCACCATTAGTGGTTACATGAGAGATGCGGGTAACGGTGAAGAGCTTATCAGCGCTTCCATAGTGAATCAAGATCGTCAAGGAACAGTAACTAATATCTATGGTTTCTATTCCCTTACACTTCCTGCAGGTTCTCAAACCTTTACGATCAGTTACATAGGCTATGAGACCATCACTAAGACGATCAATCTCAACGCTAGTCAATCTGTGAACTTTGAATTAAAAGAGGCTACAAATGAGTTAATGGAGGTTCAAGTAACTGCCAAAAGGCTTGATGAAAATCTCAATACGGCGGAAATGTCCACCACCCAGTTAACGGCCAAGCAGATTAAGACCATCCCGCAGTTTTTAGGCGAATTTGATGTCATTAGATCTATCACGTTACTCCCAGGTGTTACAACAGTTGGTGAAGGAGCGAGTGGCTTTAATGTTCGCGGGGGGAAAACGGATCAAAACTTGATATTATTAGACCAAGCTCCAGTATATAACAGCTCACACATTTTTGGCTTTTTCTCCGTCTTTAACGGTGATGCTATTAAGGACTTAAAGCTTTATAAAGGTGGTATCCCAGCTCCATTTGGAGGACGACTGTCATCTGTTCTGGATGTTCATCAAAAAGAAGGTAATACAAAAGAGTTTGGCGGGTCGGTTGGCTTAGGCTTACTCTCCTCTCGTGTTATGTTTGAGGGTCCCCTTGTTAAGGACAAGGCTAGTTTTATGATTGCAGGAAGACGTTCCTACCAGGATCTTCTTTTAAGACTTGCTCCAGATGACGATATTAATAGCATCATAGCTAACTTTTATGACCTCAATGCTAAGGTTAACTATAAATTCAGTGATAAGAGTCGCTTGTTCCTGAGCGCCTATTATGGCAAGGATGCCTTCGGGGTTCCTGGATTAGTAAGATTCAATTGGGGGAACCTGGGCCTAACCGGACGCTGGAACTACCTGATAAACGACAAGCTCTTCTTAAATGTCAGCTCCATCTATTCAGATTATGATTATTCCATTGGCTTCGATTTTCCGACCGCTGAAATCAATAATATCGCCTACATAAACAATCAATCTAACAAAGTTGGTTTTAGTTGGTTCCCAAACGCAAAGCACCAAGTGAATTTTGGAGGAGAAGCCACTATTTATGATTTTGAACCGTTTAGTGTCAACGCTGATTTTGTGGATAGTGCGATTACTGATATCTCGATTCAATTACAAAATGAATATGGAATTGAACCATCGCTTTATATCGAAGATAATTGGAAAGTAAATAGTAGAGTAACGGTACGAGGCGGATTGCGATACAGTAGTTTCTATAATGTGGGTGCCCGCAATGTTGTAAACTACAACCCTACCAGCGCCGGAACCTATCGCAATGATAGAATTACGGATACTACCAGTTACGATAAAGGAGCGGTTATAGCTGCGTTTGATGGACTTCAAGGACTTGAACCTCGCCTTGGAATCAATTACAAAAGCTCTGAAAACAGCGCAGTAAAACTGAGCTACAACAGAATGCGTCAGTACATCCACTTAATATCCAATACCACATCGTCACTTCCAATCGACACATGGAGGCCGGCGGGAACCTATATTGATCCTGGAACAGCAGATCAAATCGCTGCTGGAGTCAATCGGAATTTTAAAAACGGTGAATGGCAACTGAGTTTAGAGACTTATTATAAAAGTATGAGAGATCTGGTTGATTACAAAAATGGAGCTCAGCCTACCGGAGTTGATAATATTGAAGTTGATCTAATGACTGGTCGCGGTAGGAGTTATGGTTTAGAAGTTCTACTAGAAAAGAAAGTAGGCGCCTTAACAGGTTGGGTGGCCTATACCTTTAGCCGTTCAGAACTTCAAGTAGACCTTGGAGCGACACCAGATGAGTGGATTAATTACGGCGATTGGTATGCTGCTGCCCAGGATAAGCCTCATGACATCGCCGTTGTGGCAGCTTATGCTTGGAAGCCTAATATCAGTTTCTCAGGTTCGTTTATTTTTCAAACAGGAAAACCATTTACCTATCCTGAAGCGAAGAGTGAGTTTGACGGGATTCTTTACCCGTATTCCCTTACAAGAAACAACAGCAGAACTCCAGCATATCATCGTTTAGACCTGAGTATGGATGTTAAAATCCCGAACAAAAAGAATCGCGACTGGGAAGGAAGCTGGAATTTTGGTGTGTACAATGCCTACGCCCGTAAAAATGCGTTCAGCATCTTCTTTGAAGAGGAACTCGACGATAACGGAAATGCAACCGGCAATACCCAAGCTACTCAGCTGAGTATTTTCGCGACCGCCATCCCAACTATTACTTACAACTTAGAATTTTAATACGTCATGAAAAAACTATTAACCATCATGGCTATCGCCATCGCTTTTACCTCTTGTGAAACAGACGTTACGGATAAAGTACGAACTGACGTTTATAACAACTCCTCAACTGTGAGTATTAGTGGAGCAATAACTAACGTAGATACGCTGGGTACCTACGTCGATCTGAAATTAAGTAACCCATATCTTGACAACGGAGCCCTTCAAGGAATTGAAGGCGCCAGCATTCAATTATTTGATGGTGACTCTTTAATGGGCTCGCTCACAGAAACGGTAAATGGGCGCTACCACGATGTGAACTTTCAAAGTACGCCTGGTCACTTCTACCGCGTGGAGGTACTTATTCCTGAGGCTTATGGAATATCATCAGGTGTTTGGGAAAGTACTCTAGATGAATGTAAAGCACCATTTACTCAAATTTCACCGATGTTCCCTATACTAGAAGGTGACAGTTTATATTACGACTTTAGAGTAGATGATACCGTTTTTTATGCTGATGCTGACTCCGCATTTTACAGCCCATATCAATTCTGGAATGACCCGGTAGGTCTAGGAAACGGGTATTGGGTGAAGTCTTATGCAACGACTAAAATTTATGCTCCTGATGGATTATTGGGGACTCGTGAACCGCAAGAGACGGAATATAGTTTAGCTTCAGGTATCATCATATTCAATGATGAAGATTTTATTCAAGGACCTCAGATCTCTAGATTTAACTTTATAGGGCCTCCTTATACCGTCTATACAGATACACTGATTAACATCGTTTATGAAATTCGCACAATATCACCTCCTCTTTATGATTTCTTGAATATTATGACGGGAAATGTTAATAATGGAGGTTTATTTAGTGTCCCTTACAGCCCTCAAATAGGGAATATTAGACGACAAGATGACACCACTGTATTTGGACTTGGCTATTTCTACGCAACTTCCGTTAGATTTGACAGCGTAACCATGTCTCATCCTTACTAATGGAAAAACTTCACTGGGCTACTGATTGGCTCGCTAATAAAAACATCAACCCTGAATGGATCGAGTGGATATCTCTTGGTATCGATCTCATCATTCTTATTGTTATTTCATTATTAGCGGACTTCCTGTCCAGACGGATTCTTATCAGCGTCATTCATGCCGCAGTTAAGCGCTCAAAAGCGACGTGGGACGACTACTTTTTCGAGCAACGAGTATTCAAGAATCTTGCGCACTTAGTACCAGCAGGGATCGTTTATCAAAGTCTTCCGTACGTTTTTAACGATGTACCCGCAGTCATTCCATTTTTGGAGAAGATCATTGTGATCTACTTCTTAGTGCTCATGGTAAGCCTCATTAATAGAACACTGAGGGCACTTGAAAACTGGCTCAGCCAAAATGACAAGTATACCAATACACCTATTCGTACGATTTCTCAGGTCATGAGATTACTGGCTTTTTTCGGCACAGCAATCGCTCTAATCTCCCTATTGACGGGTACATCAGCAGGATCTGTTTTAGGTGCCTTTGCAGGGACAACCGCTATTCTTATACTCGTATTTCAAGACAGCATCAAAGGCTTATTGGCCAACTTTCAGATACACATGTACGACTTGGTAAAAGTTGGAGATTGGGTGACCTTTTCTAAGTATGGAGTCGATGGTGATGTACTAAGTATAGACCTCACCACAGTAAAAGTGAAAAATTTCGATAAAACCATCAGTACAGTTCCTGCAATCGCGTTTGTATCAGAAAGCTTTGTGAATTGGAGGGGTATGGATGATTCCGGAGCTCGTAGAATCAAGCGAAATATTAATATTGACATCACATCGATACGGCATCTAGACCAAGGGTTATCAGATGCCTTAAAAGAAATTGATCTGATCCGGTTGTTTATGGAAAAGCGCCAGGATGAAATTGATGATGTAAATACCTCAAGAAATATTGCGGGCGCAAGCTTACTCAACGGAAGGCGACAAACAAATATTGGATTGTACCGCAGGTATATCGAGTTTTATCTAGAGAGACATCCCAACATACATACAGACCATATGTCAATGGTGCGTCAACTTCAACCGACCACTGAGGGCATTCCTGTGGAAGTGTATTGCTTCACCACTACCACAGAATGGAATGAATATGAGAACATCATGTCCGATATTTTTGACCATTTATATGCGGCAACCCGGCATTTTGATTTAGCGCTTTTTCAGAAGCCTACCGGTGCAGATGTTCGCTCTTTAAGATCCATTTAGAACAAAGAGAATGCAAAAAAACCACCCCCTGTCTCTTATACACATCTGACGCTGCCGACGAATAGAGA
>OJHK01000761.1_pt1 | contig 18046 bp, 14 predicted proteins | sample 1595161 | NCBI WGS metagenome assembly OJHK01 (sample SAMN05416842, study PRJEB24817) | seawater metagenome | isolation source: Sea water | place: Canada:Atlantic | collected 2013-07 | reverse complement strand
AAATATTCCTGATAATGCAGTTGTTCTTGATATCCGTAGTCCTGAAGAAGAAGAAGATAAACCTTTAGAGCTAGCCGAAGTAGAAGTTAAACATATCCCTTTTTACAAGTTGTCTACACAGTTTGGTGATTTAGATATGACCAAAGAATACTTGTTATATTGTGACCATGGTGTGATGAGTAAACTACAAGCCTTATATTTACTCGATAATGGTTTTAAAAACGTAAAAGTATATCGTCCTTAACCTTTAGGGTTAGCGCTCAGGTTAAGCACTTGTTGCCACAGTCGAGTATTTTCGGGTGTGGCGATATTATGTTTCTTCGCAACGCTATGAATATAACCGTTAATATAATCAATTTCCGTAGACCTGCCAGCCAAAACATCACTACGCATTGAAGAGCTATTTTTAGCTGTTGCTTTTGCTACTTCACGCACTATTACTTCCAAATTATTTAATACCAAATTAATACTTTCGGCTTTACTGACATTGATTATTTCAGTGAGTAGCTTTTTGATTTGTTTACTAAAACAAGGGTTGTTTACGTCGCCATTCTCAATGTTGTTTACCGCTGTTATAGGGTTTATCACACAATTTATTGCCAATTTTAGCCATTGCTTTTGCACTATATCTTGATGAAAGCTTACTCTGGGTAGGGCATCGTTCAATTGGCGAGAGAGTTCTTGCTGTACCGCTGAGCTTAGTTCCCCAGAAAGTAGCCCAATATCACTTTGACCTAATCCTGTATGAGTGATAGCTAATGGAGCATGACGCAAACAGCCGTGTGTCGTTAACATTGCCAGTATAACTTGCTGACAGGGCAGTAAACTCAATACATCCTCAAGGGTTCCCATACCATTATGAGCAAGAATAATGAGGCAATGAGGGGGAATGTTTCTTGCTATCTTCTTTATCGCAGAGGCAATATTAAATGATTTTAAGCATAAAATAATGATGTCAGCGGCTGCTATGTCAACTGCTTTGCTATAGGTTAGGGGGAAAGTCTTTGCTTGCTGTTGCTGATAAGCTGTAAATTTATACTTAGCCGCTTTTTGCTCATTCTCACTCAGTGAGCCTTGATTAGAAGCGAGCAGGCTAATGCTCATTTTTTCATTAGCATTATCGAGAGCATTATTTGAGTTATTTACTTGCGATAAATGATGGTACCAAAGTAGCCCCATTGCGCCTTGTCCAACGACAACAATGTTTTTTAACTTATTTGTCATGAATTTTTTATATACCATTTTAGTTAATTAGTCGTCGGTAGTTAGTGAGGGAGTTATCGTTTTTCGAACAAAACTGAGGTAAAACCATTTTGCCAACACAAATAAAAAAATACCAACAACATCAGCGAGGAAGTCACCAAACTCACCATTTCTAAAGCCTAAAAAGGATTGGCCAACTTCTGTCAAAGCGCCGTAGAAAATAAGCAAAGGCACAGCAACAGCAAGTGATAACTTTAAAATAGAGTGGCTAACCCAAGTTAATATGAAAAAACTTGTTAAATGACCTAGGGTATCAATGGCAGGGAGCTGAAAAATACGTCTTCGTATAAGGTCAGGTAAAAATTCGTGTGCGAAAAGCAGAGTTATGGTGATGATGATTACCGAAATAAAAAAGTAATAATGCTGTCGAGCTTTCACAAATAATCTACAAATGAATAAGAAAGTATTTGGATATTAGCATGATTAACTAGGTATTTCTTGTCGAGCATTTCTATTGAGTATAATGCCTAGCATAGTTGTTTACTTTAGTTAGTACTTTAGTTGCGTGCATGAAACGTGAAGGTATAATGGCAGATATTGAGTTAATTCAACTTACAGCTAAACCTATAGAAGAGAAATAAATTATGCCATCAATGGATATCGTATCAGAAACTGACTTAGAAGAAGTAAGAAATGCTGTCGACAATGCTAATCGTGAAGTGACTACGCGTTTTGATTTTCGAGGTGTAGAAGCAAGTTTTGAATGGAAGAAACCTAATGTTACTCTTAAAGCTGAAAGCGACTTTCAATTAAAGCAAATGTCCGACATGTTGAGAAGTCAGCTAAGTAAACGTAATGTCGACGCCAAAGCGATGGCCGTTGGCGATGCTAGTGCAACAGGCAGAAACTGGAGCCAGCAAGTAACATTTAAAGAAGGCATTGAACAAGATGTTGCTAAGCAAGTCGTAAAGCTAATTAAAGGCGAAAAATTGAAAGTACAAGCCGCTATTCAAGGTGAGCAAGTACGAGTGACAGGTAAAAAACGTGACGATTTACAAGCGGTAATGCAATTAGTGCGTTCTGCTGAACTAGAACAATCGTTCCAGTTTACCAACTTTAAAGACTAAAATTCGCTATCAGTAACTTGCGATGACTCATTAAAACCATAACCTTAGTTATGGTTTTTTTATGTTAGTTAAAAACAATTGATCCTAAAACTTTATCTGAAGCGTATTGTAAGTTTTGAATAGTATATACCCATTACCATTCAAGATGCAGGTTTCAGAGTGCTTGAGCAATTTCAATTCAAGGTGCTGTGATGAAATAATGGCTGTTCCATTATAAGTCGCTGCAACGATCAAGTGATGTTGATCAAGCGCTTCTATGATGGGTTTAAAATCACTTTAGTCGGCGTTAACTAATCAAACCATAGAATGACTATGCTTAAATTATTTGCCTTGCCTAACATGGTGTTAATTCCCACTGAAATCCCGTATTTTGATTGGTAACGGGTATAGTAACCTGAGGAGAATACATGAAGTATCTGGCCCTTTGTTGGATCCTAGTATTAATGAGTAGTGCTGTGTTTGCAGATGTAAATGGAAATAGAGGGGAGGTTAGAGAGCGTATCGAACCGAAAGGTTATTTGTATGGCTTCGGTTTAGGTCTTAATCAAGAGATCTATGCGGGTTATGATTATCGAGTAATACCTTTACCTATTATAGGATACCGAGGTGACAATTTTAGGGTGTTAGGTCCCTTCGTTAGTTATGATGCGATGGAATTTTCTGATATTGAATTAACTATACAACTTGCTCCTAGATTTCAAGGTTTTGATGAGTCTGACAGTTTTATCTTTGAAAATATGGAAGAAAGAAAGTTTTCTATGGATGCTGGCTTAGGGCTTTCTTATGAAAAAAAGGACTGGAAAATAGGTCTTTCAAGCATGTTTGACGTACTTGGCAGATCTAAAGGGTATGAAGCTAAAGCTAACATTTCGCGTGTGTTTCGCAAGGGCCCATTGTTCTTTGAGCCAAGTTTAAGTGTCAGTTATTTAGACAGCAATCATGTTGATTATTACTATGGTGTAAAAGCCAATGAAACCAATGAATTTACATCAGAATATCTTGGCCAATCAGCACTCAATACTACTTTTTCTTTATCTTTCGCCACACCCATTTTTTTAGCTGGATTTACCCGAATTGTCGTTGATTATACCTGGTATGACTCTGCAATAACGAATAGCCCATTAGTGGAAGATGACAGTAATATCAGTGCTCGTTTTCTGTTTAGTAAATTCTTTTAACTATGTACTTAACAGTATCGCCAACAAAATACTTTCACAAATACCATGCAAAGTCGGCTTATCCTATTTGAAACTAGTCTGATTGCTATAAAAGTGGGTTATTATCTCAATTATTCTTTTAGCTGATAAAAACAGTATAGACGTCTATACGTTTAGATGTTGACATATCTAGTGATCTAAGTAACAGTATAACCATTAAATATTATGTGTTTTTTTTGTTAGGTAGCATCATGCCCATTAAAATTCCCGATCAATTACCCGCGTTATCAATTTTAAATAACGAAAACATTTTTGTGATGTCTGAGAACCGAGCAGCATCTCAAGAAATTCGTCCGATGCAAGTGGCTATTCTTAACTTAATGCCGAATAAAATTGAAACAGAAGTGCAAATTTTGCGCATGTTGTCTAATACGCCATTACAGATAAATATTGAGTTTATTCGAATACATAAAAACGTATCAAAAAATACGCCAGAAGAGCACTTAGAAAACTTTTACCATTTGTTTGATGATATAAAGCACAAACAATACGATGGCCTTATTATCACAGGTGCCCCGTTAGCTTTACTTGATTACTCACAAGTCACTTTTTGGGACAAAATTTGTGAAGTATTTGATTGGGCTGAAAATAATGTTACTTCAACTATGTTCTCCTGTTGGGCTGCACATGCCGCTTTATATCACCATTACGGTCTAAATCGCCATTTACGTAAAGAAAAGCTTTCAGGTGTTTATAAGCATAAACCGCTTGATGATAAAGAGTCACTAACGAGAGGTTTTGATGAAAACTTTAATGTGCCACATTCTCGTTATGGTTACATTGATAAATCAGATTATGAAAGTATTCCTCAAATACAAATATTAGCTGAATCTGAGGTTGCTGGTGTGTATCTGGCTGCGAGTAAAAACAAGCAGCAAGTGTATTTAACGGGTCATCCTGAATACGATGCAAGTACGTTGCATGAAGAGTATTTACGCGATAGCAGTCAAAATGCTGATGCCGCTTTACCCAAAAACTATTATCAAGATGATGATGCAAGCAAATCACCTGTTGGATCGTGGCGTAGTCACGGCAGTTTGCTCTTTACTAATTGGCTCAATTACTATGTTTATCAAATGACGCCATATCAATTAGATGCGTCAAATATCAGAGCTATTCACCCTGATACGGTGCTTTAATGACTCGCTGAAAGGTCAACTAAAACTATTTAATTGACCTATATTATTTATCTTAGTCAGCCATAAAATAACTTTCGACACTGCGGAAAAAGAACATGAAAAAATCATCATCGTTTGCCTTATTTGAGCAACAATTAGCAAAAAACATTTTAATTTTAGATGGTGCTATGGGCACCATGATCCAAGCATACAAGTTTGAAGAACAGGACTTTCGCGCGGAACGCTTTGCTGATTGGCACACCGATGTAAAAGGCAATAACGATATGTTAGTGCTTACTCAGCCAGAAGTTATTAAGGCTATTCATCTAGAGTACTTAGAAGCAGGCGCTGATATTCTTGAAACGAATACCTTTAATGCAACGACTATTGCCATGGCTGATTATGACATGGAAGAGTATAGTGCAGAAATTAACCGTGTTGCTGCACAAATTGCCCGAGCAGCTGCTGATGAATACAACAAAAAAACACCTGAACGTCCACGTTTTGTTGCCGGGGTTTTGGGGCCAACAAACCGAACTTGTTCTATTTCTCCTGATGTTAATGACCCTGCATATCGTAACGTAACCTTTGATGAGCTAAAAGATGCTTATATTGAGTCTACGTTAGCGTTAATTGAAGGAGGCAGTGATATCATTTTAATCGAAACTATTTTCGATACCTTAAATGCTAAAGCCGCCATTTTTGCGGTAGAAACTGTTTTTGATCAACTGGGCGAGCGCTTACCAGTTATGGTTTCAGGCACGATTACTGATGCGTCAGGACGTACTTTATCAGGTCAAACAACGGAAGCTTTTTATAACTCATTACGCCACGCTAAACCTATATCATTTGGTCTTAACTGTGCATTAGGTCCGGTAGAGTTACGTCAATATGTTGATGAATTAAATCGTATTTGTGATGTTGCTGTATCCGCTCATCCTAATGCAGGTTTACCTAATGCCTTTGGTGAGTATGACTTCACCGTAGAAGATATGAATACTCACGTAGAAGAGTGGGCATCATCAGGTTTTCTAAATATTATTGGTGGCTGTTGTGGTACCACGCCAGCGCACATTAAGGGCATGGCTGATACGGTTGCAGCTGTTCATGCAAAAGGAATAGCCCCTCGAAAAATTGAAGCAAGAGAAATTGCCTGTCGTTTATCAGGTCTAGAAGCGTTAACCATCAAAGAAGATAGTTTATTTGTTAACGTGGGTGAACGAACCAACGTAACGGGTTCGGCTATGTTTAAGCGTTTAATTAAAGAAGAAAATTACGACCAAGCTATTGCCGTCGCATTGCAACAAGTTGAAAACGGCGCTCAAATCATCGATATCAATATGGATGAAGGCATGTTGGACTCGAAAAGCGCTATGGTACGTTTTCTAAACCTTATCGCTGGAGAGCCTGATATCGCTAAGGTGCCAATCATGATTGATTCCTCTAAATGGGACATCATTGAAGCAGGACTGAAATGTATTCAAGGTAAGGGAATTGTTAACTCAATCAGCTTAAAAGAAGGCGAAGAAAATTTCCGTAAACAAGCTGAATTATTGAGAAGATATGGTGCTGCCGTAATCGTCATGGCATTCGATGAAGAGGGGCAGGCTGATACGCGTAAACGTAAATATGAGATTTGTCACCGTGCTTATCATATGTTGGTGGATGAAATTGGTTACCCAGCGGAAGATATTATTTTTGATCCCAATATTTTTGCCGTTGCTACGGGGATTGAGGAACATAACAATTACGCAGTAGATTTTATCGAAGCGGTTGATGATATTAAGAAAAATCTACCTCACGCAATGATCTCAGGTGGTGTATCAAACGTCTCGTTCTCTTTTAGAGGAAACAATCCCGTACGTGAAGCAATTCATGCGGTATTTTTATACTACGCCATTAAAAATGGTATGGACATGGGTATTGTTAATGCGGGTCAATTAGCTATTTATTCAGATCTGCCAGAGAAATTAAAGCAAGCCGTAGAAGATGTTATTCAAAACAGCGATGAAGATGCCACAGAACGTCTTCTTGATATTGCACAAGAATATCATGGTCAAGCAGGCGGGCAGGCTGCTAAAGCTGATTTATCATGGCGTGAACTACCGATTAATGCGCGTTTATCGCATGCATTGGTAAAAGGTATCAATGAATTTATTGTTGAAGATACGGAAGAAGCGCGTTTAGCCGCCGTGCGCCCTTTAGATGTTATCGAAGGGCCTTTGATGGATGGCATGAATACCGTTGGTGACTTATTTGGTGCTGGCGAAATGTTTTTACCCCAAGTAGTTAAGTCAGCACGGGTAATGAAACAAGCGGTTGCACATTTGAATCCATTTATTGAAGCAGGTAAAACTGAGATCAGTACTAATGGCAAAATTTTACTGGCGACAGTGAAAGGTGATGTGCACGATATTGGTAAAAACATTGTGGGTGTTGTTTTACAATGTAATAACTATGAAATTATCGATCTTGGTGTCATGGTCTCTTGTGATGATATTTTACGTGTCGCCAAAGAAGAGAAGGTTGATATTATCGGTTTATCCGGTTTGATCACCCCGTCTCTTGATGAAATGGTTTACGTTGCTAAAGAAATGAAGCGACAAAACTTTAATCTACCACTGCTAATTGGTGGAGCTACCACATCAAAAGCGCATACTGCCGTTAAAATTGAACCGCAATATGAACATCCTGTTGTGTATGTTTCCAATGCGTCACGTTCTGTATCTGTAGTTAGTAATTTATTATCTAATGAATTACGACCTGCGTTCATGGAACGACAAAAAGAAGAATATGAGCGTGTGCGTGCGCGTCACTACAAGAAGGGCCCTCGTTCGAGCTTAATTAGCATAGAAGATGCTCGTGCAAACGCTACAAAAATTAATTTTGATGGCTACACACCTAAAAAGCCAAATAAATTGGGCGTAACGGTATTAGATAACCTTGATCTAAATGAAGTCAGAAAATACATTGATTGGACACCATTTTTCATGACATGGCAGTTATCAGGTAAATACCCGTTGATACTGAAACATGAAGTTATCGGCGTTGAAGCAACCAACCTTTTCAATGATGCAAATGCCATGTTAGATGACGTTATCAACAATAAAAAGCTGACTGCAAAAGCTGTATTTGGTTTATTTCCTGCAAACAGTAATATTGATGATATTTTAGTTTATACCGATGACAGCCGTACCGAGCGATTAACTCGGTTACATCAATTACGTCAACAAAGTAAAAAACCTGCAGGACAATTTAATCGCTGTTTAGCTGATTATATTGCGCCAAAAGACACTGAGATTGAAGATTATATTGGTGCTTTTGCTGTCTCTTCAGGGTTTGGGGCTGATGAGTTAGTCAAAGCCTTCGATGCAGACCATGATGCGTATAACTCAATATTGCTTAAAGCGGTGGCTGATAGATTGGCCGAAGCGAGTGCAGAGTACCTACATGAGAAAGTTCGTAAAGAATATTGGGGTTTTGCTCCGGATGAAAACTTAGATAATGACGCGTTAATTCGTGAGAGTTATCAAGGTATCCGTCCTGCGCCGGGTTATCCTGCTTGTCCAGAACATACTGAAAAAGGCCTGTTGTGGGAATTGCTCAATGTTGAAGAAAATATTGGTATGGAACTTACTTCAAGTTACGCTATGTGGCCGGGAGCTGCCGTTAGTGGCTGGTATTTCTCGCACCCTGAGTCCAAATACTTTGCTGTTGCAAAAGTGGCTAAAGATCAAGTGCTTGATTATGCTGCGCGTAAAGGTCTGACTATAGAACAAGCCGAACGTTGGTTATCAGCAAACTTGGATTATGAACCTGAATAATACGGATCAGATTAACTAAGTGATCCTTTTAAATGGTCTAAATATCCAATAACATCATTGCTTTCAATCCCAATACTCCCTATTGCTCGATCAAGCGCCATGTTTTTGAAAAGTTATTCTCATTAAAATTTGGACCATTAATTAATCTAATTGGTATAACTTCTCTCGTCTTAATATAAGTCGGGTATATTTATAGCTTGTTTAGATAAACTCGATAAACAAAAGGCTGTACCATCTATATGGTGCAGCCTTTTTTGTTGGGGAATTTTGCTTGTAAGGTTATACGTCATTACAAGCACTTCATTAGCCTCGGCTTATGCCTTAGCTCATATCTAAATTACGCTGATTGATATAAGTCTGTTTGTGGTACTTCAAACTTATTATTGAATTTGGCAGATAATACGCCTTTACGGTGTGCTAGTGCTGATTGTAGTTTTTTAGCTACTTTTGCAATGGCAACATAAAGTTGTTTGTCAGAAGCATTTACAGTTACTTTTTCACCTTCATACAAGGTGGTTACTTCAAGTTTTTGTAGATGTGGTTCAACGGTAATGGTCGAGTTTAGCGTCATGATTGACGGATAATGTTTAGAGATTTTCGCAAACTTATTCTCGATAGATTGCTTGATACCTTCGGTTATTTCAACGTGGTGTCCAGAAATTTTAATCTTCATAGTCTTACCTCTTTTGTTATCTTTAACTTTATCTTTGTCGTTATCTTCATTTTCATAATCCTCCTTCAGTCATAAAAATGCAATAGAAAAAAGGTAGATAAATGCAATTAAATGTAATAAATTTTTCAACCATTTTTGGGCATGAAATATGCTAATAAAAACTCTTTATAAACTAAGTTATTATTCAAATGATTGGCTAAAACAATAATAATAAAAATAAAAGTGTTAGCAATACTGTGGTTGGATTTTAATTACTAATCGCCAAATGTTGCAGGGTAAATTGCTTACTGAAGCTTGTTGCTTGTTAATCGAATTAACAAGCCTTAGTGATATTTTAATGATTTCGTTGAAAGATACTTGGTACCAAGTCTACTTCCCTGCAAAGGACAGTAAAGTCAGGTACGGTAATGCAAGCACCTGACTCAGTTATAAGGCCGTTGAATTTAAGTTTTTTGAATAATCGAGATAATGTTTCAGGTGTGATCCCTAACTGCGAGGCTAATACCTTTTTAGTATTGGGTAGAGTGAATCGATTGCCACGCCTCTTTTGCTTGCTATAAATGTCAGCAAAATGCATTACCAAACGCTGATTTGCATTGACTTGTGTGAGCATGTCTAACGAATTCATTAATTGACCGACACGGTTACTAATAAAACTGATCACCTGTAAAGAAAGTTCAGGATTGCTGATAAATAATTCTTTAAAGCTTGCATAGCTATAGGCTGTTAGGCTTGTTTCTTGATCAATATGAGCACTCATAGGGTACTCTCTTGGTTGCATGAAAACCGCCATTTCAGCAATAACTCCACCAGAGAGAAAAACTTTAAAAACTTTTTGCTCACCATTAGGCATTAAACGAGATAAGGTGACTTTTCCCTTATTAACTCGATAAATATGATCAGCAGTATCGCCTCTTTCAAATAAATACTCATGACTATTCAAATTAATTTGATGACTTTGTGCTTCCAATATATTGCGTTGAGACGGGGATAGTAATTGCAGTATGGAAGTTTCTGTTGGGCAGGCCTGAGTGCTAGACATAGTTTTTCCGTATGTGTGAATAAGTGACGGCCTTGATAATAGTCAAGGAGGTAATTAAATAACTAGAGTACTATAAATGAAAATCATTCTCATTTATAGGTTGTCATGAAATATTTATTATTCAGTGTATATTTGTTTTTATCACTCAGTTTTTTGTTATTAAGTCCTAAAGGAAATACTGCTGACAATGCACTAAATCACACGAGAAGTTTTACATTGGCAGGTCCTGGTGCTGTGGTCAGTTACCCGTTAATGGTGATGGCACAAAAAAATATGTTGTCGCAGCAGCACATCGCACTTGAGTTTGTGCAATGGAAAAATCCTCAACAACTCAGAGCTATGGTTATGGGCAGTCAGGTCGACTTCACCGCTATGCCATCGAATCTTGCAGCAACGTTTTATAACCACGGTCATCAGCTGAAATTAGTTAATATTTCTATTTGGGATATTATGACTATTGTTAGTCAGCAAGGTTACCGCCTAGTTGATATACAGGAGCTTATCGGTCAAGAGATAGCAGTGCCTTTTAAGAATGATATGCCCAGTATTGTATTAAAGGAGTTGCTCAATGCCAATTTAGCCGAAAAAGCAAAACAAGTTACCATCAGAAATACCCACAACCTTGCAGATGCTGCTCAGTTATTATTGGCCAATAAAATTAACCATGCCCTATTAATTGAACCGCTTAGTTCAGTGGTTTTACACCAAGCCAATAAGAATAACGCGCAAAAGCAGGGCGTTAATTTGATTACCTCGTTAAATATTAGTCAGCTTTGGCAAAGCAGTTTTCCAAATAGCCCTAAACTACCACAAGCAGGGATCATCGCTAACATTACCGTTAATCACGACCGTAAATTAGTGAATCAAGTCAATCAGGCATATAAAGTTGCCGCTACTTGGTGTCAAGAGAATGTCGCTCAGTGTGCCGATGTTGTCAGTACCTACCTCCCTAAAATGCCGAGAGCGGCACTTATTTCAGCGATAAGTAAAACAGCAATTACCACGGTTGATGCTAAGTTAGCAAAAAAAGATCTAGAAAACTTTTACCGCCTTCTTGCTAGAAGTGATGCTAAGCGTATTGGTAATAAATTACCTGAAGCTGGGTTTTATTTCTAATGACTTCATTACTAAAATCCTCACTTAATTATCAGCATAAGTTGATAATCCAAAAATCACTTATTCAGTTAGCTGGCGTTTTAGCGCTGATCGCTGTTTGGCAATATCTTGCAGACCAGCTTAGTAACATGATTTTAGCTACACCTAAGCAAACTTTTTTACGTCTGGCTGAGTTAATTATGGATGTCGAGTTTTGGCAGACATTACAGGTTAGTCTAACTCGATTAACTATCGCGCTCAGTGGGGCTTGTTTTATCGGTTTTTCATTGGGAGTGATTGCAGGAAGAAAAGCCTGGCTGAGAGATTTTTTAGCGCCAGCTCGCTGGTTACTGATGAGCATTCCACCCGTTATTGTCGTATTACTGGCAATGCTTTGGTTTGGAATGGGATCCGCCATGGTTATTTTTATCACGGTGATTTTACTCAGTCCCACCGTTTATGTGAATACGCAAAAAAATGTCTCTAAAATAGATAAACACTGGCTCGAATTAGCCATTATTTATCAGTTTTCGTTTTATCAACGCCTCACTAAAATTTATATTCCAGCCATTGCTCCGCCTTTGTGCGCCACCCTTGTTATTGTGTGTTGCAGTGGGGTTCGCATTGTTGTACTCGCTGAGGTATTAGGCAGTCATGAAGGCATAGGTTATCAATTAGCTAATGCGAGCAGTAACTTTGAAACCCCTGAGTTATATGCATGGGTGTCAGTTAGCTTGTTAATAGTGGCTATATTAGAGCTGTTATTATTAAGACCAATTCAGCACCGCCTATTACATTGGCAAGGGGCTGGTTCATGAACAATCGCATGGTAAAACTTCAGCAAAAATGGCTGACTAAGCTAAAAATAAATATCAGAAAAAGTACATCTTCACCTCAATTTAGTCGTAATGAGTCTAATCAATTACTACCGATTATCGCGCTTGAGCAAGTGACGCTGGCATTTAAGCAACAGCTTATTTTTGATGCGTTAGATTTAGTGATATATCCCGGAGAGAAAATCGCATTACTTGGAAAAAGTGGTGTCGGGAAATCTTCACTTATTAAATTAATTTCTGGGCTTGAACGAGGTTTCAGTGGGCAAATAACCACTAGGGCACAGCGCATTGGTTACGTCTTTCAAGAGCCTAGATTACTGCCTTGGCTTAGCGTAGGTGAAAATATTGATGAAGTACTTAAAGCGCAAGGCTTAACCAAATTACAACGTGATGCCCGTTTAGTAGAGCTATTAACTCAGGTAGGTTTAACCGCGTATCAACAGCACTTTCCGCATCAACTATCTGGTGGTATGGCTCAACGGGCTTCCTTGGCTCGAGCTTTTGCTGCTGACCCTGATTTGTTAATACTCGATGAGCCTTTCAGTGCGTTAGATAAACAATCTGTCGATGAGTTAACACAGCTCCTGCAATCTTTCTTAACCGATCAAAGTACCCTGTTATACATCAGTCACAATATTGAACAAGTCATTGGGATGAGCAATACAAGTTTATTGCTCAAGCCCGTTAGTAAATGTCTACGCTACAGCATTAAAACATCTGCTGAACGTACGAATTTTTTTAACAATATCTATCCATCAGAGTTGAAGTAATTATGTCTTATGCTGTTTTGATCACCATTCATTTGTTCGCTGCGGTCATGTTTATCGGCGTGGTTTTTTTTGAAGTTATTTTCCTTGAATCTATTCGAAAACGAATACCGAGTGAAGTCATGGCGCAAGTACAAGTCGCTATCACGACTAAAGCTCGAAAAATAATGCCATTTGTCCTCGCTTTTTTATTCTTCTCTGGTTTGACTATGGCAAATCATCATTTCCCTCATTTTGAAAACTTATTGTCGTCAAGTTTTGGTCAGCTGCTAACGGTAAAAATGTTCTTGGCTTTTAGTGTGCTAATGCACTTTTTTACTGCCATGTATCTTTCCCGCCACGGGAAAATGAGCTGCAGTCGTTTTAAATATATTCATTTAAGTGTTTTTTGTCATCAGGTGCTAATCCTATTTTTGGCAAAAAATATGTTTTATATCAATTGGTAGTAAGGAAAGGTCATGTTCTCTAAGGTATTAAAAAATAAGCCTGTTCAAGGCTTAGTTACGAAAAGAAGTTATATAACAGTATGCTTGGCTGCAGCTGTAATGAGTACACCAGTGTTAGCCGATGATTCTGCATCAGGGCTAGTGATTGATGAACACATAGAAATTAACAGTCAGCGGGCGGAGCGAGCTTTTCCTACAATAGATGAAGCCCGTAGTGAGTTGAAAAAAGTAGCGGGTGGCACTAATTTAATTGAAATCGCTAAATTACCTGCCAGACAGGCAACATTGCAAGATGCCTTAGGTTTTGAGCCGGGTATTATTATGCAAAGTTTCTTTGGTGGTAATGATCAACCTCGACTTAATATTCGAGGTTCGGGGATGCAAAGTAACCCTGTTAATCGCGGTATACAGCTACTCTATGATGGCTTACCGATAAATCAAGCTGACGGCAGTTTTATCATTGGTTTTCTCGATGTGAAATCAGCAGAAATGGTGTCTGTATACCGAGGAGCTAATGCTCAGCGTTATGGTGGAACTACTTTAGGTGGAGCTGTTAATCTACATAGTCAAAATGGTACTCATGCTGATCCGAGTATCAGACTTGAATATGGTAACGATAACCGCTTGGGTCTAAGCGGACAAACCGCGGGCCAACATGATGATTGGGATTATTATATCAATGCGAGTCATGATAGTTACGACGGTTATAGAAATCATAGTACTTCAGAGCGAAATAATATTTCGGCTAATGTTGGAGTAGATATTAGCGATGCTATTACCAACAGAACTTACTTCCAGTGGAGTGATAATCAATTTGATATTCCGTTTGTTGTACCCAAATACAGAGCAATATCCGCGCCCGAGGAGGTGTTAGGTGACGGTAATACACCGCTTGATGCTTTATTAAACGTGTATAAAAGAGATCCATATCGCGATTCTTCTTTGCTTAGGCTTGCTAATAAAACGCGCTTTAGTATTGATAACTTCCAGCAAGATTTTGGCGTGTTTTATCAAGATTTATCAGACACTTTTACTGATCCACTCGTACACAATGTGACTGAAAGTCAGGATGTCGGTTTTGAATATGCAGCGAGCTTAACTGGGGAGTATATTACTGATTATGATGAGTTTTCTTTATCCCTCAGTGGTAATTTAAGTGATATGAACCGAACTTATTTTGCTAACAGTCCTGAAGATGGTAGTAAGTTACAGAAGTTCGGCGATTTAGACCTTGAGGCAAGTAATTTTATATTGGCCTTACAGTGGCAGGCACAATTATCAGAAAATGTTCAGTTAGTGGCTGCAGCGCAAGGGGTTATAGCAAACCGAGATATTAGTGATAATAACGCTAATGGCTTAAATCAAGATAATAGCTATAACAATGTTAATCCTAAGCTGGGTGTCAATTATCAGTTTTCTGATGAGATTAGGTTTTTTGCAAATGTGAGTAGTACCAATGAAGCGCCGACCTATTGGGAACTGATATCTGCTTCTGTTAGTCCCAAAAATCCTGCGATGGCAAAGGTAAGTTTAAATGAGTTAGAAGCTCAATCATCTAATACTCTTGAGTTTGGCTCTAGTGGTAGTATTGGTCAAACTCAGTGGAATATTGCATTATATCGAAGCGATATTGATGACGAATTAATTTCTATTGTCAGCGATTTTGCTGTTAATGGAAAGACTGATAATTATGAGGCTGGCACTATTCATCAAGGAGTCGAGCTAGAATGGATACAGGGCCTGAGTGAAAGTCTGATTACCTCTGGAGATAATTTGTCGAGTAAGTTGGTTTATAATTACTCTGATTTCTATTTTTCTGGTGGGGAATATAAAGGTAATCAAATCGCCGGTGTACCAGAGCATTTAGTGCAATTTGAATTACGTTACCAAACTGATAGTGGTTTATATATTGCGCCAAGTGTTAAGTGGCAAATTGATGATGCAGCGATTGATCATGCTAATAGTCAATTTCAAGATGGCCACGTGTTAGTGGGTTTACAAATGGCTTATCAAGTTAATAAAGATTTACGTGTTTATCTCGATGGACAAAATCTGACAGATGAAAATTATCAAACCTCTTACGTCATACGTGGTTATTCAAATCCGAAACAGCCTAGTTACTTACCTGGTTTTGGTCCAAGTGTCAGCTTAGGTGTTAATTATAGTTTTTAGCCTAAGTGAGCATTTTCAAATATGAAGTGGCTTGGGTATCAAGCGAGTCGTTTATCAAACGGCTCGCTCTTCAAGTTAATTACTCGTTAAGTCATTTTCGTGATGAGTTTACTTTTTAAAATGTCTATCAAAGAAGTCCATGATAGTAGCGTTTAAATGCACTTTGACTTTTTTACCACGCATACTGTGTTTACTACCTGGATAGGTCATTAGTTCAAATAATTTACCTTCATCTTGTAAGGCTTTAATTAATTTCGTGGTATTGGTAAATAATACATTATCATCCGCCATACCATGATAAACCATCAGTGGACCGCTTAAGCCAGAAACATAAGGAAAGACACTGCTTTGCTGATAGCCTGCAGCATTGACTTTAGGGTGATTTAAATAGCGTTCCGTGTAATGCGTATCGTAGAGCATCCAATCCGTTACTGGCGCGCCACTTACACCCGCTTTAAAATAATCGCCTGCTTTAAACATAGTCATTAACGCCATGTAACCACCGTAAGAGTGACCAAATACACCAATGTGTTCTTTATCAACATACGGCAATGTCTGGAGGTATTTCACACCAGTAATCTGGTCGGCAACTTCAACTTGACCTAAGGTTTCATAAATTGGAAATTCAAAGGCAGTACCACGGTAGTTAGAGCCTCGATTATCAAGCTGATAAACAATATAACCCTGTTGCAGCATGTATTGCGTTATATCAGCGCCTTGCCATTTATTAGTGACTAGTTGTGCGTGAGGGCCGCCATACACTCTAACAATGACAGGATATTTTTTTCCGGGCTGCATGTTTTTAGGTTTATAAAGCTTGTAGTACAAATCAGCCTTGCCATCATCTGATTTTAAAGAACCAAATTCAGGCATCACTAAATCATTATAATACGGTGCTACTGGATGCTCAGGCGTCACTTTATTTTCAGCTAACCACGTAATATGTTCACCATTAGCTGAATGCAAACTTACCTGTTTAGGTGTCTTAGTATTTGAGAAGCTATCAATATAACTTTCGCTGGTTTGACTGAATTTTATGCTATGAAAGCCATTGCGCTTAGTTATACGTTGTACATTTTCAGGTGATTTACCGCTAAGAGGTACTTTATATAAGTGGCGTTCAAGAGGAGTATCAGCACGACCGGTAAAGTAAACCCAAGCATTTTTTTCATCAACACGCGTGAGTGAATCAACTACCCATTCGCCTTTTGTTAATTGTGAAATTAACTCACCCTTTAAGTTGTAATGGTAAAGGTGCTTGTAACCGTCTCGCTCTGAAGCCCAGATAAACGTTTTATTGTCACTTAAGAAGGTTAAATCTTTATGTAAGTTAAGCCAATGACTAGACTTTTCTACCAATAAGGTTTTTTGACGACGCTTTTTTAAATTATAGGTTTTTAATGTTAAGGTTTTTTGATCACGACTTTGTAATTGGTAAGATAAATTTTTACTATCACTCAACCACTTTACCCGTGGAATATAAATATCTTTGTTGTCACCCAATTCAACAAAACGAATCTTTTTGCCTTTAATATCAGTAACGGCTAATTGAATATGTACATTATTAGTTCCTGTTGCAGGGTAACGCTGCTCAATTAACTCAATTTTTTCAGCGTAAATTTCGTTACGAATAACCGTTTGTACCGGCGTTTCATCGACTCGTAAAAAGGCAATGTTTTTTTCATTTGGTGACCACCAATAGCCAGTCATACGTGACATTTCTTCTTGAGCAACAAATTCACTCATGCCATTTTTAATGGTGCCGCCACCATCGATAGTAAGTTGGCGTTCTTCTCCTGAAGGAATATTTAATACATAGATATTTTGCTCACGAATATAAGAAACAAAATTCCCCTTAGGTGAAAACTTCACATCAGTTTCAAAACCAACAGTTTCCGTTAAGCGTTTAGCTGTTTTTGTCGCTAAATGGTAATAGTAAATATCACCATTAAGTGGAAATAATAATGCACTACCGTCTTGCGAAAATTGGTATTCCATAATGCCCACACCATAAATACGCTGACGTTCACGGCGGGCTTTTTCTTCATCAGATAAGTTTTCAGGGCCACTAAATAATGATTGAGAATCAACAAGTAATTTATTTTCTTTGCTGGCTAAATTGTATTCCCACAAATCATAACGGTGCAAGTCTTCTGCTTTACCTTGAAGGTAAGTTACTCGGGTTCCGTCAGGAGAAAATTTTAATGACTTGGGCGTTTGACCATTCAGAGAAGGCGAACTATAGATACGCTCAATGGTTAATTGCTCTGCGCTAGGCGCTAGGACTTTTTCATCATTGGCATTTGCATTCAAGGGTAAAGCTAATGAACAAATGAGAGATAAAAGTGCTTTTTTAACAGTAAATTTCATAGGAAAGTTATCTTATTAAGTTATTTTATTGGTTTGTGTATACCCATGTTACCTCAAGATGCAGGATTCAGCTGGAATTAGAAACGTCTTTAGGCAAGGTCTTGATTGAAGAGAATGGTTATTCAGGAGAATATGCTCCTGCATTCTCTAATAAGC
>OJHK01000760.1_pt1 | contig 18049 bp, 15 predicted proteins | sample 1595161 | NCBI WGS metagenome assembly OJHK01 (sample SAMN05416842, study PRJEB24817) | seawater metagenome | isolation source: Sea water | place: Canada:Atlantic | collected 2013-07 | reverse complement strand
TCTACACCTCTCTATTCGTCGGCAGCGTCAGATGTGTATAAGAGACAGTTCCATAACTTGACACTTGTGTCAGGTTGCGATTTACTACGATACATCAGGTTGTTTTATAAACACAACTAAAAATTAAAACTAAAACAGAAGGTAGAGCAATTATGACATTTAAATCATTTAACCCACCACAAAGAATTTTAATGGGCCCTGGTCCGTCGGATGTAAGTGCACGCGTTTTGTCTGCGCTGGCTAGACCAACAGTCGGTCATCTAGACCCTTTATTTATCAATATGATGGATGAAGTGAAAACATTATTGCAGTACGCTTTTCAAACCAAAAATGAATTCACTATTGCCTTATCTGCCCCTGGTTCAGCAGGGATGGAAGCCTGTTTTGTCAACCTAGTTGAAGCTGGCGACAAAGTGATTGTTTGTCGCAATGGTGTTTTTGGTGACCGTATGATTCAAAATGTGACCAGAATAGGTGCAGAGGCCGTGGTTGTTGATTCTCCTTGGGGTCGTGCTGTTGAAACACACAAGGTAAAAGCTGCATTACATGACCATCCAGACGCTAAATTCTTAGCCTTTGTACATGCTGAAACCTCAACGGGGGCAATTTCAGATGCTAAAACCCTATGTAAAATGGCACAAGAGCATGATTGCTTAACGATTGTTGATGCCGTGACCTCATTAGGAGGGGTAGAGCTTAAAGTGGATGAGTGGGGCATAGACGCTATCTATTCGGGTACACAAAAATGTATGTCTTGTGTGCCAGGCATATCGCCTCTTTCCTTTAGCCCTAAGGCTGTAGCAGTAGTGCAAAACCGTAAAACGCAAATACAAAGCTGGTTCTTAGATCAAACCTTAGTGATGGGTTACTGGTCCGGTGAAGGCAAGCGTAGTTATCATCATACTGCCCCAGTAAACTCTTTATATGCGTTACACGAGGCCTTAGTAATGCTACATGATGAAGGTCTAGAAAACAGCTGGGCACGTCATAAAGAACAACATGAAGTATTAGCTAAGGGATTGAAAGAGCTAGGTATTGAGTTCATTGTACCCGAAGAAGAACGCTTACCTCAATTGAATGCTATCTACATTCCTGAAGGGGCTGATGATGCTAAAATACGAGACTACTTATTAGAGCACTATAATCTTGAAATAGGTGCAGGTTTGGGGGCTTTTGCTGGTAAAGCATGGCGTATTGGGCTTATGGGACATGCGGCGAAAAGTGAGAATGTTGCCCTATGTTTAACAGCTTTAAAAGACGCTTTATACCAATAACCTCTCTGCAATAAATTTTATTAATGAAAAAAGACCTTCTTTCGACGGTCTTTTTTTTCACATAGTGAAAGTTAAAAGACTTTTTTGTAAAGTTATTGCCGAAATGTTTTCACTATGTGAAATGCAAAGTGCTTTTCGAAGCGTTAAATCGGATGGTTTTACAGGAAGAAATACTAGATTTGGGCTTTATTGAGAGAATGAAATACTGATTTGTTATCTTTTCAGCTCAGTTAGAAACATCAAAAGTACTATTTTGATGTGGAAATTGATTAGATATCACGGCAATGATTGCATTAACCATAGGCCGTTTAGTGTTATAAAAGTTAAGATTTAGGTGAGTTAACTTTACTGTATAACCACTTAATTATGTCTCTAGACGTGATAACTCCGACAGGCTGATTATTGCTATTGATGACAGGAAGGCAGGACATACCGGTATCATGGAAGGTCTTTATCGCTTCACTAAAAGGACTAAATTGTTTAATGGCCACGAGCTTTTTCGACACTATTTGATGAACACGTTTGTTTAACATCGCTAAGTCTTTCTCACTAGCGGCAGGGAGTTCTAGGTTCGAATTGGTTGCTTTTAAATAATCTCTTTCAGAAATAACGGCTACGAGTTGATTCTTGCTATCTGTAACCATTAAATGATGAAATTTATGCTTAATAAATAGCTCTCTAACAACAGATAATCTGTCATCTAAATCTATACAAGTGACTTCTTCACTCATTATCTCTTCAATTTTCATAGGTTAGTATCTATTACGTATTCTAGGGACAGTAGAACTTTCAACACTAAGATGACAGTAAACTTTTCAATAAATCATGTCAACAATGCAAGTAACGTTGTCTGTGCAGGCAAACACTCTTTAACTTAGAGAGAGAAACCTAGTGATGCGACTTAAGCTAAACCACAGCCTTTTAAAATAATTGAGGTCAGCGATTGAACCACATCATCAAAATCATCATCGTTCATCGCTTCTTTACCAAAACCAGCTAATATTTGCACATTAAAGTCAGCATAATGCTGAGTTGAACTCCAAATAAGGAATAACAAGTGGTGTGGATTGATTACGTCTATTTGGCCTTGCTTAATCCAGGTTTCCAGCACAGTGATTTTTTCATCTAACCACTGTTTAAATTCGGTATGCAAATAGTCTTTAAGGATTGGGGCACCATGTATGACTTCGCTGGCAAATATTTTTGAACCATCAGGATCGTGCTTAGCATGCATAATTTTTTCATGGATATAAGCAGTAAGAATGGTTTTAGGATCATCATCAATACTCAAGGTATCGAAACTCGTATTCCAACTAACAATGATTTCAGTAAGCAATTGCTGGTAAAGATCGGTTTTGTCATCGAAATAATAATGAATATTTGCTCGGGGAATGTTTGCACGTTCCGAAATGCGTTTGATTGACGCACCTTTAAAGCCATGTGTAACAAACTCTGTTTTGGCAGCCGTTAAAATAAGCGCTACATTCCTTTGGCGAACTTGTCCTACGGATTCTTTTTTTACCGACACAAATACCTCATAACTTCATTAATGATGCAGGTAATAATTTTATATCAAATGTTATCTAGCAGCCATAGTATTTATGACAAATACTTTGACTTAATCGAAGTTATGCTTGATTGGTCACGCTGTTGCTTTTCAGCAAGCAATAAATAAAAAGCCACCTTATCTGTATTGTAGATACTGTGGCTTTTGAAAATGATGAGAGAAAATACGTGTTGTGCTGAAGTGGTTTTACATAAGACGATTATATCGCTTTAACTTCATGACGTCGTTGATGTAATAACGGCTCAGTATAACCGCTTGGTTGCTCTTTGCCTTGGAATATAAGATCCGCTGCGGCTTTAAAGGCAATACTCTTCCCAAAATCGGACCCGATAGCAATGTAACTACTATCGGCAGCATTTTGTTGATCGACAACTTTAGCCATACGTTTTAGTGATTCAACTACTTGGCTTTCACTGATCACACCATGATGAAGCCAATTGCAAACATGCTGACTTGATATTCGTAAGGTCGCCCTATCTTCCATGCGAGCAATATTGTCGATGTCAGGTACTTTCGAACAGCCAATACCTTGATTTACCCAACGAACCACATAACCCAATAAACCTTGAATGTTATTGTCTAATTCTTTTTGAATGGCCGTTGTTGATAATTCGGATTGATTTTTTAGCAAAGGAATAGTTAGTAACTCACTTAAATCATCAATAGTTCCCGGTAAAGAAAACTCGGCTTGCATGGCACTTTGAATGTCTTGAACATTGACTTTATGATAATGCATGACGTGCAAAGTAGCGGCAGTAGGTGAGGGGACCCAAGCACAATTTGCCCCCGAGGTTGGATGGGCAATTTTACTTTTAACCATTTCTGACATTTGATCGGGTATTGCCCACATGCCTTTACCTATTTGCGCTTTACCTTGCAGACCTGCTTGCAAACCAATTCTGACATTTCTGTTTTCATAAGCGCTAATCCAAGGCTCATCTTTCATTAAAGCTTTTTGTGCCATAGCACCTGCGTGCATGCTGGTATGAATCTCATCACCTGTGCGATCTAGAAACCCGGTATTAATGAACGCAAGGCGAGTTTGTGCGGCGCGGATACATTCTTTCAAATTAGCGGAAGTGCGACGTTCTTCATCCATGATACCCATCTTTATGGTGTTTTGAGCTAAACCTAAATGACGCTCAATGGCACTAAATAAATCATGGCTAAAAGTGACTTCTTCAGGGCCATGCATTTTAGGTTTTACAATGTAAATACTGCCTTGTTTAGAGTTTTTGAATTTCGAGGTACCTTGCAAATCATGCAGTGAAATTAAACTGGTGATGAGCCCATCAACAATGCCCTCAGGCACTTTTTCATCCATTGCAGTGACAATAGCATCGGTCGTCATTAAGTGACCAACGTTACGAATAAATTGCAGACTTCTCCCGGGTAAAGTGATTTCTTTTTGCTCAGGAGATAAATAGTTGCGATCATGATTTAGGGTACGGGTGATGGTTTTAGTGCCTTTTTGTATGATCTCAGCAAGATCGCCTTTCATTAACCCTAACCAATTACGATAAACAGAGGTCTTATCCGAGGCATCCACCGCAGCAATGGAATCTTCACAGTCTTGAATAGTACTTAACGCTGATTCTAAAACCACATCTTTCACTGAAGCCGCATCGGTTTTGCCAACAACGTTGTCTTTATCTATTTGGATTTCAATGTGCAAGCCATTATGACGACAAAGCAGTGCAGAGGGTTCAGCGGTTGAGCCATTGTAACCAACAAACTGTTCGCTATGTTTTAGTTGTACTTGTTCACCGGTGAAAAGCGTCACAGTAAATCTTTGTTTGACAATATGATACTTCACCGCATCAATATGACTACCACGGGTTAACGGTAAAGTTTCATCTAAAAATCTGCGAGCATATGCTTGAACTCTGCGCCCGCGAATAGGATTGAATTCCTTGGTTTGTTTAGCGCCATTATCGTCACCAATAACATCGGTGCCATATAAAGCGTCATATAAACTACCCCAGCGTGCGTTAGCCGCATTAAGAGAAAATCGTGCATTCATCAAGGGCACTACCAGTTGAGGACCTGCGACAAGAGCAACCTCATCATCAACATTTTTAGTCGAGATAGTGAAGTCTGCTTTTTCATCGACTAAGTAGCCAATTTCCCTTAAAAACAACTCATAGCGTTGCTGGTTAAAAGGCTGATTTGCTGAGTCAGTATGCCAAACATCAATATGTGCCTGTAAATTTGCTCTGGTTGCCAATAGCTGCTGATTACGAGGAGTAAATTCAGCTAATATTTCGGCAACAGAATCCCAGAAGTCATTGGCATGAATATTAAGACCAGGTAATACCTCATGATTGACTAAGTTATACAAACAGCCTGCAACCTTATAACCGTGCTTGATTGTTTTTTGCTTCATCTCTTATCCTTTATCTTGGTCTTCATTTTTGCTTAACCACAGTGACAACGTTAGGCGTTCTTCCTCAGTCATTTGGGTTTTGTTCATAAACGGCATGTCCTTAGAATGAACAACGCGAGCTTCAATTCTTGGTGCCCATTGTTTGATTGAAGCAATGTCTGAAAAGATAACGCCACCTTGTGGTGATTTAAATACATCGTCAGTTGGTGCTTCTGAATGACAGGCACTACAACGGGTTTCAATAATATGTTGTATTTGCGCATTACTCACATCGTGCTGTTTTTGCTCGGCGGAGAGTTCCACTGTCTTTGGAGCAATTGCGTAAGCCAGTACAATAGTGGCAATAATTGAGCTCACTAATACCATAGGTTTTTGTTTACCAAAATGACGTAAAACAAAATACTGACGTACCGCAGCAGTGATTAAGATGATAGCCATCAATACTAACCAATTTGCACTGTGGTTATAGGTAATAGGGTAGTGATTTGAAATCATGATAAACAACACAGGCAAGGTGATATAAGTGTTGTGCGTTGAGCGTAATTTGGCGTTAAGACCATATTTAGCGTCAGGTGTCGCACCTTCTTCTACCGCTTTTACTAAGGCGCGTTGTGAAGGCATGATGCCAAAAAATACGTTGCCAGCCATGATGGTACCTAAGATAGCACCCATATGCATGTAAGCGCCACGGGCGCTAAATACTTGGGTTAAACCGTAAGACAAAGCGGTGGCAATAACAAATAAAATAACCGCTAATACTAAGCCATGATCTTTAAGCTTAGTGCGTACTAATAACTCATAACTACCGACACCAATAACAATTGAACCTAATCCTAAACCAATAGCTTGCCATTGGGTTAATTCTTGTACGCGTGGGTCAATTAAGTATGACTCAGCACCAACATAGAACATAAGTGATAATAGTAAGAAGCCTGTGATCCATGTGGTGTAAGCTTCCCACTTAAACCAATGTAATGTGGTTGGCATTTTAGGTGGCGCTAATTTATATTTTGCGACTTCATAGAAACCACCACCATGAATGGCCCAAAGATCACCAGAAATGCCTTTTTCAGCTTTTTCTTCGGGTGGTTTTTCCAGATGGTTATCTAACCAAACAAAATAAAATGATGCACCGATCCAAGCGATACCAACAATAAGATGTGCGAAGCGAATGATTAAATTTAACCACTCAGTAATATACGGGTCCATAGTCTTTCCTTTTGTACGCCTACCTTGGGTAGACGTTTTATAATTTTATGATTAACTAATATTTTTAAAATATGGTTTGTAAGTGATGTTGCCTTAGTCCCGAACTCAGGCAACCGTCTGTTATATCAAGTACTGGTATTTTTATTGGCTTCTTAATTTTTAGTAAGTGAAGCTTTAGAAAATAAATCTACCATTAGTGAATTAGTTGATGACTGAAGTTTGTGAGTACAAAGAAGAAGCACGGAATTTATAAATATAAATGAGTACTTCTGATGCCGTATTCGCAAGTTTCAGGTATTAAATAATTTGTTAATTAAACGCGTTCGCCCATGATATGTGTGGCTTTGACGTGTCTATCATCGCCTAACATGCTCAAAACGAACAATTTTTCGGTTAAGGTTTTACAGCGTTTGATACGTACATCCATTAAAGGTGTTGCTTGGTAATCAAGCACGATAAAATCAGCTTCAGCGCCTTGGACAAAATTACCAATAGTACCTTCTAAATCTAAGGCAATAGCACCACCTAAGGTCGCTAAATATAACGATTTATAGGGGCTTAATTTATCACCACGTAATTGTTGGGTTTTGTAACCTTCGTTGAGTGTGGTTAACATAGAGAAACTACTGCCGGCGCCAATGTCGGTGCCTAAACCGACATTCACATCAAACGCTTCCGCTTGTTTTAAGTTGAAACAACCACTACCTAAAAATAAGTTTGAAGTTGGGCAAAAGGCAATGGCAGAGTTGGTATCGCTTAAGCGCTGACATTCATGGTCGTGTAAATGTACACCGTGAGCAAAAACACTACGACGACCTAATAAACTGCTTTTATCGTACACATCAAGATAACCGTCACTGTCAGGGAATAATTCGCTTACCCAAGCAATTTCATCTTTGTTTTCAGATAAATGAGTATGTAAATAAACACTTGGATATTCTTTTAATAACTCGCCGGCTTTATTCAGTTGCTCAGTTGAACAGGTCGGAGCAAAACGTGGTGTTACTGCATACTGTAATCTGTCGATGTTATGCCATTTCTCAATGAGTGCTTTACTGTCGGCATAGCCTGATTCAACCGTATCTGATAAATCTTCAGGACAGTTTTGATTCATCAATACTTTACCGCAAATCATGCGTAATTTTTTCTGCTGAGCGACGGTAAAAAAGGCTTCAACAGACTCTTTATGTACCGTGCCAAACACTAATGCTGTGGTGGTACCAGCATCTAATAACTGACTTAAGAAAAATTCAGCAACACGTTTACCATGTTCCATATCAGCAAATTGTTTTTCTTCAGGGAAAGTATAGTTTTCTAACCACTCAAGTAATTGTTCGCCGTAAGAGGCGACCATTTCAGATTGTGCATAATGCACATGCGTATCAATAAACCCTGGCATGATAAGGCCGTTGTCATATTGAGTAACGACAACGTCGATGGGTAACGTTGTCAGTAAGTCCTTGGCGTTACCTAAAGCTTCAACTAAGCCATGGTTGATGACTAATAGTCCATCTTCAAAGTACTGATAACTCTCTTCTTCTGATACTTTGGCAGGATCCGCTAAAAAGTGCAGCACTTCGCCACGATATGCTTTGCGGCCGGTACTTGTAGCTTTACTTATCGCTTCACTCGTTGAAGAAGTGTTTGCAGTGTTGTTCGACATATTTCTTAACCTATTACTTATTTAATTTTGCTATTACTGGGTGTGTGCTGTTCAATTTAATGTTCTGTTTTATATTTAATTATTCAATCTCCACAGCTTTACTAATCAGCTGCTAAGGTGATGACAAGTGAACCGTCGAGTTTCTCAACATCACAGTTATCGCCTTTACCACCTCGGTCAACCACGAGAAAATCACTTTCTTGGTTGAGTGCTAAACAAAAGTGATGCCAAGTACCTTTATGGTAATTTACCCCTTGCTTACTGCTGGCTAAAAACACTTCAATTTTGCTGGTATCAAGCTCACCTGATGGCGCAACTACAACCACATAAGGTTGATTGCTCATGGGAATAAATGCTTGGCTGCCTAAAGGGTGACGCTCCATCATTTCTATCGGTAACGGAAAAGCCAACGGGGTAGAACGAAAAATATTAAGCAGGGTTGTACCTTGTTGCTCTGTAACATCAACCTCGGCAAGATCGTGATAACGCATGGTATGGCCATCATTAATAGCAAAATGTTCAGCACTTTCGGACACTGAAATTACATCGCCATAAACAGCAAAATTCTCTGCTGTTAATTGCTGGGGTACAACATTAATGATTTTATCGCTCATCTTATCTCTCGTTTATCTGTTATAGCTTGATACTATTTTATTTATGCAAAAGTTACTTATTGATACTTAACTATTGTCGCCTAGCGACTAACTACCACGGTATGTTGAGTAACCGTATGCGGTTAATAACAGTGGGATATGATAATGAGTACCACTGGCATCTATTTCAAAAACGATATCAACGTAGGGATAAAAGCCTGTTTCCTTGTTGGCTTCAAAATAAACCGCTGTAGCAAAGTGCATACGATAAATACCTGCGGGTAATGTTTCATCTGCAGCTAATAAACCGGGTAAACGTCCGTCTTCATTAGTAACGCCACCATTAACTTCTTTCCAAGCTGCACCGTCTTGGGCAAACAAGGTGATAGGTACATTTCGTGCAGGTAAACCACGGGTAGTATCAAGTATGTGGGTAGTAATTTGACTCATAACTTTTCCTTAAAAAATGGCTTTATTATTCAAAGCAATTGTTATTATGATTAACCTTCAGCTAAGGCTTTATCGATACGCAGTTGAAATATCTTACGTTGCTCTTCTGCGGCATTAACAAGCTCTTGGGCTTTGTTATTTGGCAGGCGTGCTTGCAGTAAATCAGACATTTGTTTTGCACTTTTGCCTGTTGCACACACTATGAAGATAAAGCCAAATTTTGCTTCGTAATCAGTGTTACCTTGAGAAAGTACTTCCAGTACCTCGTCATTGGCTTCTTTAACGAGTCCTTGCTCATTACCTGCTAATTCTTTGGTATTCGCATACTTAGCACGTAAGCTACTAACATCACCAATTTTAGGGTGACCTTCAAAAGCTTCGAAATAATCTTGCTCAGCTAAACCTTGCCACGCCTCGTCAGCGGCTTTTTTTATTGCTAGTGCAGAAGAAAATGGCCGCGCTGCCACCATTTTATTTACCCAAGTACTAGAGGTGCAACACTGCATAAACGTGTGGTTAGCCTCTGCTGCGGGTAATTGGTTTAAATCTTCTAATCTCATTTTAGTTTCCTTTAATCACTACTGCCTATTAGTAAAGGTAGTAGTGGCCAATCATTATTCGCTTCTAGTAACGGCACTGATTAACAGTACCGTGTACTTAATATGGCTAATAAAGTGCTTATTAACCTTGGCGGTTACCAAAAACACGCATGCGAGAAATACCACCATCAGGGAAGATACTTAAACGCACATGGGTAAAAGGTTGATCTTTTTCAGTGACAATTTCTTTAGTAAATAAATGTTCACGATGAGCATATAACTTAGTGCTCGGGATAATCGGTGTCCACGTTACGCTCGCAGCGTTTTCTGTGAAGTCATCGCTATCACTGATACAACCTTCAAGCATAAAGGTGTCAGGGAAGTTACCTTTAAAGTGACAGGTATCAATGATGACCTTATTTACACTACCAGTAGCAGCAAGCTTTACGATGGACCAATCAGGACCAGGATCACGGCGACGTTTTGTTTCCCAGCCATCACCCATGTTGACGCCACGACCTGGCATAATCAGGTTGTTTTTATCACTGAAAAACATGTCGCTCACTAACAGTGCTTTAGCGCCATTTCTAATCGATGCTAAATCGATTAATTCGCCATCAACAAAATCATTCCAGTTCACGTCTGCTTCACCATACACACGGAAACGCGCAATACCGCCATCTGGGAACATAGTTAAACGTACATGAGTCCATGCGGTATCATTAGCCTTATTTTCAGAGTCGAGGACAAATAGGTTTTGGCTGTGTGCTTTTACGTCAGTGGCTTCAAAAATGGTATGCCAAACGGTATCTTTGTTGGGTTGGACTTCACTTACACAAGCTTCAACCGATACTTTCTCCGGCGCATTGCCACGAAAATAGTTGGTGTCGATATCAAAAGCACGGATAACACCACTGATACCTAAACGAATAATACACCAATCTGAATCACGACCATTGTTACGGCCATAACTTCTGCGCGACTCCCAACCGTCCATCCATTTACCACGTTCAGTAAACTTTTCTTCGATAAAAATACCACGACCTGGCTTTATTAAGTTTTCCATTTCAGCAAAAAAATCATCACTACATGATAGTGTTTCACCGCCAACGCGTTCGCTAGCTAAATCGACATAATGTGTCTTTAATTTTTGCTCTAATACCGCTTCTTCTGCCGACAATTTGTTTTGTGCTAACCAATCTTCAATCATTTTTTATCTCCTGTTACTGCATTGTCAGGCAAGCCTTTGTCGACTCTGATACATTGCGTGTATGTTATTTTTTTGTGTTCTTTTTATATTAACTATTAAGTATTTTTTACAACTGACCTTTAAGTAACGGTCGGCCAACAGGCGAATTAATGAATTCATCTTGCTGATAAACATGAAAACCACGGACAAAGGTATGGTTTACTTGGCCAAACACCTTACGACCTGCATAAGGGGTAATGTTATGCTTGTGCTTGATCATTTCAGTAGTAATGGTGTATTCAATGTTTTCATCAAACACACAAAAATCGGCATGATTACCCACTTTAATTGCGCCTTTAATACTGTCTAAGCCTGCAAATTTAGCCGTTTCTTGTGACATTAAACGCGCCAGATCTACCAAGGTAAAACCACGGTTTTTGGCTTCAGTCCAAATTAAAGATAGGCCAAATTGCAGCGCTGAAATACCACCCCATGCTTTTTCAATATCACCGGTATCAATATATTTTAGTTCTGGTGTACAAGGTGAGTGATCAGAAACGATAAAATCTAAGCGGCCATCGGTAACGGCTTGCCATAAGTGCTCACGGTTTTTGTTTTCACGAATTGGCGGACAACATTTGAATAATGTTTTGCCATCTGGAATATTTTCAGAGGCGATAGTTAAATAATGAGGACAGGTTTCTGCCGTAAAACGTAACCCTTCAGCTTTTGCTTGAGCAATAGTGCTTAATGCTTCATCAGAAGATAAATGCACGATATGCACTTTACAGTTATCACCAGCTTCTTTAGATTCACGAGCCATATCAACCATTAATGAGATAGCATTGTTCTCCCAGCTTTTTGGCCGTGATTCTAAGAAAGAGTCGTATTCTTTAGTGATTTCAACATCATCGAAATGGCCACAATCAAGTTCTGCGTGAATCAAATAGGGCACATTATGTTTAGCTAAAATAGGCATGGCAGCACGCATATCTTTTGCTTCTACCGGGGGAAACTCTTCGATACCAGAATCAATTAAAAAAGATTTAACCCCTAAAACACCCGCGTTTAGTAAATCATCAAGTTCATCAATATTATCAGGGATAACGCCGCCCCAAAAACCACAATCGACCCAAAGTTTATCGTCAACAGAGTCGAGTTTCTCTTGAAAAGCGGCTTTGGTTGTTGTCACTGGAATGCAGTTTAACGGCATATCTACTAAGGCGGTGATACCACCTGCAGCAGCAGCTTGAGTTGCGGTATTAAAACCTTCCCATTCAGTACGGCCAGGTTCATTAATATGAACATGAGAATCGACCAATCCAGGCATAATTACTTGTTCACCAAAGTCTTTAACTTCGCAACTTAATTCTTGGCCATAAGCATGAATAGCATGAATCAGCTGGTCTTTAATTTCGACGCAGGCTGCGATCATTTTTCCTGCAACGACTACTTGTGTACTTTGTAGAGCAAAATGGGACACCTTGCTTCTCCTCTAAATTTGATAAACGTGAACGTGTAGACTACTTATTTTTATGAATGCACGAATTGGCTAACTGACTTCTTCAGTAATTAAGCTCTTTAATTCGTGCCAAGCGATACCTTGTTTGCTGCTTTGTGGTTTAGCATCTTTTTGTTTATTGGCACCGGGATTAGCTAATGCTTGTGATGCAAGCTCAGCTTGATAAAGTTGAATAATTTCACCTGCGACTGATACCGCCACTTCCATTGGCAACTTACCTTGTACTTGTGGTAAACCAATTGGGCAGTTCATCTTATCTACTAAGTCTTTAGCAATATCACGGTGCTGGAATCGTTGTTGAAAACGACGCCATTTGGTATCAGAGGCAATCAATCCTAAATATGCAAAATCAGCCCGTTTCAAAATATTGTGACTAATTTCAAAGTCGAGTTGATGGTTATGCGTCATGACAATGTAATAACTATTGGCTGGCATAACAGCAACTTCTTCAGCCGGATTTTCACTGATGAGTGTGCTGACATTATGATAATTACCTGCGTCTTCTGGCAATTGCTCGGCGCGACTATCAACCCAGGTAATGCTGCATGGTAACCCAGCAAGAATAGGCATTAGTGCTTTACCGACATGCCCTGCGCCAAATAACATGATATTGACACCACTGGCGCTAAAACTTTCAAATAAGACGCTAGCATTACCACCACAACATTGACCAAGTTGTGCACCTAACTGAAAGTGTTCTAGCTGCTGACATTCATCACCAGCCATTAGCAGTTGGTGTGCATGTTTAATCACTTTATGTTCAAGGTGTCCGCCACCTATGGTGTCAAAAATATCATCATGAGTGATCACCATTTTGGTGCCGCTATTACGCGGTGTTGAACCGGTTACCCCAACAATTGTCGCGATAACATAGGCTTTACCTTGTTTGTTCAATTGGTGTGCTGCACCGGTCCAATTAATTTTCATGATGATATTCCTATTTATTTCGATTTAATTAAGCTGAAGGGGCGAATTACTTCGCCGCAGCCTTAACCGCTTCAACAGCAAACAATACTCGCTCTGGTGTTGCTGGCGTATCGAGTTTCGGACTCGTTTTGTAATCATTAACACTTGCAATAGCATCTTTCAGTGCTGACCAAACGGAAATACCTAACATAAACGGTGGTTCACCAACGGCTTTAGAGTTGTAAATGGTGTGCTCACGGTTTGGTGCATCAGGCACTAAGGCAACACGGAAATCTTCAGGTGCATCGTTAATTGCTGGAATTTTGTAGGTTGCTGGATTGTTTGAAAGTAAACGACCTTGTTCATTCCATACTAATTCTTCAGTGGTTAACCAGCCCATACCTTGAACAAATGCGCCTTCAATTTGCCCAATATCAATTGCTGGGTTAATTGAGTGACCAACATCTTGTAAAATATCAGTTCTTAAGGTTTTGTATTCACCCGTTAAGGTGTCAATGACAACCTCTGATACCGCAGCACCCGTTGCATAGTAGAAGAACGGACGACCTTTACCTGTAGCACGGTCAAAATGAATTTTTGGGGTCTTATAGAAGCCTGTAGAAGATAAAGATACTCGACCCATATACGCTATTTGTGAGAACTCAGCGAAAGAGAACGTTTGCTCGCCGACAATAATATTGTTATTTTCAAATTGAACTTTCTGTGCTTCAACCTGATATTTCTCACAAGCAAAATCAATAAGACGTTGTTTAATGGTTTTAGCCGCCGCTTCAGCTGCTTTACCATTTAAATCCGTACCTGATGAAGCTGCTGTTGGTGATGAGTTAGGTACTTTATCGGTACGTGCTGAAGAACAGGCAACCGTATCGACATCTACTTGGAATTCTTCAGCAACAATTTGCGCGACTTTAGTATTCAAACCTTGTCCCATTTCACTGCCGCCATGGCTTAAGTGAATGGTACCGTCAGTATAAATATGAACAAGTGCGCCAGCTTGGTTCAAATGCTGTACCGTGAATGAAATACCAAATTTAACTGGTGTTAAGGCAATGCCTTTTTTCAAAATAGGGCTAGTAGCGTTAAATTCAGTAATGGCTGTACGACGCGCTTGGTAATCAGAGCTTTCTTCTAATGACTCAATAACTTCGCTTAAATTGTTATGCTCAACTGTTTGATGGTAGTGGGTTTCGTTACGGTCATCAGTGCCATATAAGTTGATCTTACGAATTTCTAATGGGTCTTTACCTAAATGACGTGCAATATCATCCATCACCATTTCGATAGTCATCATACCTTGAGGACCACCAAAACCACGGTAAGCGGTATGAGATACGGTGTTTAGTTTACAACGATTACCTGTAACGGTGGCTTGATCTAAGTAATAAGCGTTGTCTGAGTGGAACATCGCTCTATCAACAATGGCATCAGATAAGTCTGGTGAGTAACCACAGTTACCATTGACTTCAATGTTAATACCTTTGATTTGACCATCTTGGTCAAAGCCTACATTATAGCTATTTTCAAAGGGGTGACGCTTACCAGTCATCACCATATCGTCCATACGTGCTAACTTAAACTTAACAGGGCGTTTAGTGACATTTGCCAATAAGGCTGCGATACATGCCCAAGGTGCTGCTTGTGTTTCTTTACCACCAAAACCACCACCCATACGGCGCATATCAACCAATACTTTGTTTAGTGGTATATCTAATACTTCAGCCACTAACTTTTGTACTTCACTTGGATGCTGGGAAGAAGTGAAAATATTCATGCCGCCATCTTCGGTCGGTTCAGCCGTTGAGACTTGCCCTTCAAGGTACATATGCTCTTGGCCACCAACTAGGATCTCGCCCAATAATTGATGCTCTGCTGCTGCAATAGCCGATGCAGAGTCACCACGTTTCATGGTAAACGGTGGACGAACAAAGTTTTGCTTCGCTAAGGCGTCTTTTACCGTAAGCACGGCCTCTAGCTCTTGATATTCAACTTTTGCTAATTTAACGGCTTTACGAGCAAGATCGAAACTGGTTGCCGCTACAGCAAAAAGCGGTTGACCAATAAATTCAACTTTACCAATGGCGAGTACCGGGTCACCAGGGAATACTGGGCCGATATCGGTATGTCCTGGCACATCTTCAACCGTAATGACTGAGATAACACCTTCGGCTGCTTTAACGGCTGATAAGTCCATTGAAATGATATTGGCATGTGCCATGGTCGATTGACCTACTGCAGCATGTAACTCACCGCGCAGTGATGGGCGATCATCAACATAAATGGCTTCACCAGCAACTTGCTTGTCAGCACTTTCATGTTTTTTAGAACGACCTACGCCACCTAAACCAACATTTTTTTGTCCGTTAACAACACTCTTATCTGTGTTAGAGCTCGCTTTTTTTACATCAATTAGACTACGCATAATTTACCACTCGTGTTTCAATAACTTCTCTTGCATTCGCGCTCTGCAGCTCTAAATAACATTTTTCAATCAAATTTTGAGCTACTGTCATACGGTACTTATCTGAAGCACGCACATCAGTCATAGGTTGGAAGTCGCTCGTTAACGCTTCTTTAGCTTGCGCGATAGACTCATTCGTTAAGTCTTGATTTAATAATGCCGCTTCTGCTGCTGGACCACGTTTAGGAATAGCGGCCATACCACCAAATGCTAAACGGACATTGGTAACTTTTTGGCCATGCTGTTCAATGAAAAATGCCGCTAATACCGCTGAGATATCGTCGTCTATTCGCTTAGAAATTTTGTAAAGCTTTAATGTTTGACCTTGAGTAGGCTTAGGAATTTGAATCGATTTGATAAATTCGGATGGCTTGAGTACTGTTTTCTTGTAGTCGACAAAATAATCTTCAACTAAGATGGTACGTTCTTGGCCTTGGACATGCAGAGTCATGGTTGCACCTAAAGCGATTAATGCTGGCGGCATATCACCAATAGGTGATGCGTTACCAACGTTACCACCTAAAGTACCCGTATTACGTACTTGCTTAGAACCGATACGTTCAATCATTTCGCCTAGGTCAGGGTAGTAATGATGCAAGGTATCGATAAATTCACTGTAAGGTAGTGCAGAGCCAATAATAACCTCAGTCTCTGTTTCTTCGATAGTCGTTAATTCTGCAACGTTACCGACATAAACAAGCTTATCAATAGTTGCTAAATTTTGAGTAACAGAAAGCGCTAAATCTGTCCCACCAGCCACTAAGGTTGATCTAGGCTCATTGGTTAACTCAGTCGCTAACTCATCGATATTTTGGGGCGCAATATAGTGATGACCATTACCTGTTAACGCAGGTGTAGGTGATTGTTGTAATTCTGTTAGCGCGGTAATTGTTTGTTGGTAGTGCTTAGCAAATGAATCTTCTGCAGCGCCCTCGCTAGAGGTGATGGCTGCTTCGATAATTGAACGGTAACCGGTACAGCGACATAAATTACCGGCTAATGCTTCTAATACCTCAGCGCGATTTGGTTTGTTATTTTGCTTATGCAAAGCAAAAGAAGACATCACAAATCCAGGGGTACAGAATCCACATTGTGAACCATGGTTATCAACAATGGTTTGCTGAGCGTGATGTAATTGAGCACCTTCTTTCAAGTCTTCAACCGTAATCAACTGCTTGCCATGCAAATTACCGACAAAAGTAATGCAAGAGTTAATTGATTTATAAGTTAGCTGACCAGAGTTTTCACTATCTAGTTCAGCCAATACCACGGTACACGCACCGCAATCACCTGAAGCACAACCTTCTTTTGTGCCAGATTTAAATTGCTCTTCACGTAAGTATTGTAAAACAGTCTTATTAGGATCTAAGTTTTCAATCTTTACCAGCTCATTGTTTAACAGGAATTTTATTGTATTTGCTACCATTATTCTTTCCGCTTTAATTTTGATTTTATGTGTCGAGTTGAATATTCGTATGGATTTACTATAGCAGAATCATAAGTTGACACAAGTGTCAGCTTTGGTTTTTTTGTTACTTCGTTCACCACAAAAGGGTCATATAGCCTGCTTAATTCTTCTTACATAGCCTTGTAAAATAACGCTTTCATCGTTACTAAGTTGTGTTAAAACAATGTGTTGATTCTGAGTTTGCAGCGGAATACTTTGCTTTTTAAGGTCGCATTTATGATAGCGTTGGCTTGATGAATATTTCACCATGTGAAATCTTCATCGATTGCATAGTACGTTGTCTATGGTGAGTTGAATGTTAAAAACTTTATCGACTAGGCTTGTCAGGATCTATTTAACTGGCATTATGTACTCTGTCTTAATGCTATTTGTTTTACTAAGCATTCCATCACTCAAGATAGGCTGAAATCAGCGGAGTAATTAATGTTTCCTCGAAGTAGTCGCCTAGTCTTAATTACCCTAATATTGAGTCTGGTGGGTTTAATCTCTTTCAATGCTATGGCTCATGGCGTTGATGAAAGTACTCGGCTTTTTTTACAAAATAATACCGGCGTGCAATTCTTTCCTTTTATGTACATCGGCGCTAAACATATGGTGACCGGATACGATCATTTACTATTTTTAGCCGGCGTAATCTTCTTTCTATATAAGAGCAAAGACATTTTACTGTATGTCAGTATGTTTACCTTGGGGCATAGCTTAACCTTGCTCTTTGGTGTATTGGGTGATGTGCAAGTGAATGCTTATATCATTGATGCTGTCTCTTATACACATCTCCGAGCCCACGAGACCTCTCTACATCTC
>OJHK01000751.1_pt1 | contig 18218 bp, 18 predicted proteins | sample 1595161 | NCBI WGS metagenome assembly OJHK01 (sample SAMN05416842, study PRJEB24817) | seawater metagenome | isolation source: Sea water | place: Canada:Atlantic | collected 2013-07 | reverse complement strand
CGAGATGTAGAGAGGTCTCGTGGGCTCGGAGATGTGTATAAGAGACAGTTCTAAAAGAATGGGCGGACCAGGACGTCGTCATTACTGGCGATGGTGTGCTGGAATTGATGCCGGATGGCTTCGGATTCTTGAGATCCCCGGATTCCAATTATCTGCCAGGTCCAGATGATATTTATCTCGCACCTGCGCAAATCCGTCGGTTCAGCTTACGGACCGGGGATACGGTCGGTGGTGAAATTCGGGCGCCGAAAAATGGTGAGCGCTATTTCGCATTGGTCAAAATGAACCATGTGAATTATGAGGTGCCGGAGAAAGTTCGCCAGCGCGTTAATTTTGACAATCTGACGCCGCTTTATCCAGAAGAACGCTTAAAGCTTGAGGTTGATGACCCGACCTCCAAAGACCTGACGACGCGGGTGATTGACCTTGTGTCACCGATTGGTAAGGGACAGCGCGCGCTTGTTGTGGCGCAACCCAGGACCGGTAAAACGGTGATGTTGCAGTCTATCGCCCATGCGATTGCGACCAACAATCCGGAAGTGAAGCTTCTGGTGCTGCTCATTGATGAGCGCCCGGAAGAAGTCACGGACATGCAGCGCTCTGTTCGAGGCGAGGTCATTTCCTCGACCTTCGATGAGCCGGCCTCGCGTCACGTGCAAGTCGTTGAAATGGTGATTGAAAAAGCCAAACGCTTGGTTGAGCATAAGCATGATGTCGTCATCCTGCTTGATTCCATCACTCGTCTTGCCCGGGCTTACAACACGGTCGTGCCGTCATCCGGCAAGGTGCTGACAGGTGGTGTTGACGCCAACGCCCTGCAACGCCCGAAGCGGTTCTTCGGTGCGGCCCGAAATATCGAAGAAGGCGGCAGCTTATCTATCATTGCTACGGCGCTGATCGATACTGGCAGCCGCATGGATGAAGTCATCTTCGAAGAGTTCAAAGGTACGGGCAACGCGGAAATCGTGCTGGATCGGAAGCTCGCTGACAAACGTATCTGGCCTGCCATTGATATCGGCAAGTCTGGTACGCGTAAGGAAGAGTTGCTGGTTGACCGTCAGGATCTCAACAAAATGTGGATGCTTCGCCGTGTGCTGATGCCCATGGGCACCCAGGACGCGATGGAATTCTTGGTTGGCAAGCTACGTGAGACGAAGAGCAACGCAGACTTCTTCGACCAAATGAACCAGTAGTAGGCGCTATTCGGCGGCTGACTGCTGCAGCATGCGGCGGCGATATGTCGGTCCCCACTCGCGGGTTGTTTCATAGATCTTTGGCAATGGGCGGCCGTTTGGCAGCGTTAGCCAGAGGCGCAGCATGCATCGGCGGGCTGCAGGGTCAGCATGATCGGTATAGGTGTCGCGGGCGTGGAAACAGGTCGCGTTATTGCCAATCTCTAGATCCCCAGGTGCCAGCGTCAATGAAAGTTGAAAGCGCGGATCATTCGCGGTTTTATCCAGATAATCGAGCGCTTCAATCTGTTTATCCGTCAGGCGCGGCAATTCCGGGAAGCGTTGCGCAGTTTCAATGTATCGGCGTTTGTAAAGCGCTGACATAAGCCCGTCATGCGCGGTAAATATCGGCAATGTCTGGACTTTCGCGTCATCTGGATTTTGTACGCGTGCATCAAAATGGAACGGGGCGCGGAGTTCAGCTGCAAGATCAGGCCGTTCCTCCAGGATCGCATTATAGATCGCAACGGATGAGACAAGCCGTGATCGCCCGCCAGATTTAGCCGTCCGAAGGCACATCAGAGCAAAGATATCTGCGCCGTCGGTATGGAAATTCAGTTCTTCGTTGGTTTGAAACCCGCGGATATTATCTGACTTATCAACTTCAGCGCCGGTATCTGTGACCACATGTAAAAGCGCACCAGCTTTGTCTTGTGGCTCTGGAATTCCTAGATATTGCCCGATACCCCATAGCAGCACAGGCGCTTCCGCATCTGTGAAATCCTCGACCGGTAGCCCTTGCAACAAAACAAAGCCCCTCCCGCCCTCAAGCTCATCCCGAAAGCCAATGAGCCGTGGCCCGAGGGTTGGTAGCGGGAAGTTCTTTGCAGTCAGCGCCGTAGTGGGTTTCCCGGTGCTGAGCGCGGTTCTAGCAGCTGTACGAACCTCATCGCGCTCAGCATCAGTTAAACGCACCCGCCAGGTTTGGTCTTGGTCCAAATCGGCTGCAGTCCATGCGACAGCCCCCTGGAATGGACCTATTTCCTGAGCCATATCAGACCTCCTTCAAGTGAGTGCGTACTTAGCAGTATGTTTTATGAAAGTGCTGCTCTGAAAGCATCGAGTGTGCGCCCATTCGCAAGGTTCGCATTCTCTTCGTCGTATGGAATGCCGCCGATCCGCGCGAAAGCGTGATCCATACCCGGATAGCTGAAAATACTGGCTGCACCGGTGCTTGCCAGCCCGTCTTTGACTTTCGCCTGGGCTTCTTTCGGCACAAATCCATCTTCTTCAGCTATGTGTAGTACCAGCGGTTTCGTGATCTTGCTTGCCTCGCCCAAAAGGTCCTCGATCCCAACGCCATAGTAGCCGACATTGCAATCCGCATCTGTCCGGGTCGCCAGCAAATAAGCCAGCTTACCGCCAAGACAGAACCCAACTGAGCCAACTTTGCCATTGGCACCGTCCATCTGCCGTGCATGGGCGATGGTGGCCTTCAGGTCATCAATGCCCTTCTCAACGTCGAAGCCTTGGTAAAGCTCAAATGCTTTCTTCCACTCGGCTTCAGACTGGTCGGTGATATCGACACCGGGGTCCTGGCGCCAGAATAGATCCGGCGCAACGGTGATATAGCCTTGATTCGCCCAATGTTTTGCAATATCGCGCATGGCGTGATTGACGCCGAAGATTTCCTGAATGCAGATGACGACTGGACCTTGGCCGCCTGCTGGTTTTTCTACATAGGCTTTGAAAGACCCGCCATCATTCGCCTGAAGATCGATCCACTCGGCCATGCTCATATCCTTCCAGAAGTCTTGGTTCTTTCTGAAAGCATAACCGTGGCGCTACTTGGCGCGCAACGCCTTCAACCGTCCGACCATTGCCTTCAGCTCAGCATTCGCTTCTTCTACACCGAGTGTCAGTTGCTCTTCGGAGAGGGAAAGGTCGAGTGACGCCCGATGCGCCTGCGCTTCGTGGGATATAATGGCGTCAGCCTCACTCTTGGTCCGCCGATAGCTTTGAGCGGCGAAGGCGGCGGCGAGGGAATAGCGAACATAGGCGCTGCGCAGCCGCTCAGGTGCCTTCTCGCCAGCGGCTTGGTCTTCTTTTGCAAGGGCGATCAGTGCTGCTGCGTCGCCATAGGCTGCAGCTGCTTTCCGCCAGCGCATGGCGGCTTCAGTGTCTTCGCCTGCTTGTAGGAGCTTGGCCAGGAGTGACATCGCTTCAGGGCGCTTCTGCTCAGCCGCGCGTTTGGCCCAGTTGATGGCGGCAGCTTCGTTCTTGGCGATCACACCGCCTGTCGCCAGCATATTCGCTAGGGTGGACTGCGCCGGTGCGTATCCGGCCATTGCTGCATCTAGAAGCAAGGCCTCACCCTGTGGGATGTCCGGGTCACCGCCAAAGCCACGCAGCAGCAAATGGGCGAGAAGTGCTTTTTCTTGTGGGGTTGAAGGGTTCTGCAGTACGGCGCGCGCAGCGGCTGGTGAGCCGGCTTTGTAGGCGTCCATTGCCGTTTTGAAATCAGCCTGCGCACCGCTAACGGGCAGTATCACCGCCATTGCTAGCGCGTAGAGGTCGACCCGCATCCCATTAATCTTCACAGTAATAGCGCTCCTTCGTGTTGCAGCAGCCATTGCTTTGTTTCAACGCCGCCTTTGCCTGAATACCCTACCATGCGGCCACCCGCCCCGACGACCCTGTGACACGGAATGATGATCGGAATTGGGTTCCGACCGCAGGCACCACCAACTGCCCGTGCGGGCTTACCGACGATCGCTGCCAAGTCGCCATAAGTGGCCGTAACGCCATATGGAATTTCACACATGGCTGCCCATACGGCTCGCTCGAATGCGTCGCCTGCGGGCAAGCAGGCAACAGTGAAGTCTTTGAGATCACGTGCGAAATAAGCATGAAGTTCAGCCGTTGCATCGGCAAGCGACTGCGAATTCACCGGCGTTGTTGGTTCTTCGTCCACCCAGTTGAGGGTGGTTACTGCGCCGTTCTCGGCTGTGATCTCAAGGCCGCCAAGGGGCGAGCTTACTATGGCCTTCGCAATCTTCTCGTCCATCATCGCTCCTTTGCGCCAGCTTGATGGGGATGTGCCACATTGGCTTCAGCCGTAGGCACGGCTTGCTTCAATGGCTATATAGTACCTGCGCTACAAGCAAGGAATGGGTCTGCGATGAAGATCACCATAGATTTCGATGCAACGCCCGACGAAGCCCGTCGGTTTTTTGGCCTGCCTGACATCGCGCCGATGCAGGAAGCGCTTGTTGCAGACATGACAGCCAAAATGCAGGAAGCGCTAGGGTCTATGGACCCTGAGCAGATGTGGCGGCAATGGATGCCAGTAGCAGGCGCTGGCATCGGCGGCGCTGGTGCAGACATACCTGGGGGTATGGATGCCATGCGGCAGTTCTGGGAACAGGCTATGCGGACGGCCATGACCGGCAGTAAATCGAACGACAAATGATAGTAGCGCTATAGTATGAGCGCCGGAGACGTCATATTCGCCTGCGCCACAGCATCCGGCCAAGCAGGCGTCGCCGTTATTAGGGTGTCTGGCGATGCTGCAGGTGATCTGTTCCCGGTATTGACGGGTAACTCCCCCCCAACCGCGCGCAGAGCCAGCCTGCGCCGATTAATAGACCCTACCGATAGCGCCGTGTTGGACCAGGCGCTGACGCTTTGGTTCCCGGCCCCGCATAGTTTTACCGGTGAAAATACGGTGGAATTGCATGTACATGGCGGCGCTGCCGTCATCACGGGCGTCATGGATGCATTGGCGGGCATAGCAGGGTTTCGACCAGCGGAAGCTGGAGAGTTCACGCGCCGAGCGTTCCGAAATGGCAAGCTGGACCTGGCGGAGGCAGAGGGCCTCGGGGATTTGATCGCAGCGGATACGGCTGCGGCCAGGCGGCAGGCGCTCTGGCAGTTGGAAGGGGGGCTGAGTGCGCTCTATGCAGATTGGCGTGAGCGCTTGGCGGTTAGACTGGCATTCGCGGAGGCCAGCTTAGATTTCGCGGACGAGCCTCTGCCAGATGACCTAGAGGCGGCTAACCGAGAAGCCATCCTGGCCCTACGGACTGAACTCGAAATGCAGCTTGGCTCCAACCGTCCTACCGAACGGATGCGCTATGGCTTGTATGTTGCACTGGTGGGTCCGCCAAATGTAGGAAAATCAAGCCTGCTGAACGCGCTAGCAGGTCGCGACGCTGCGATTGTTACAGATATCCCTGGCACCACGCGGGATGTGATGGAAGTGCGTCTAGATATCGGTGGATATCCTGTTCTCGTTGCCGATACTGCTGGCTTGCGTGAGAGTGAGGATGTAGTTGAGCAAGAAGGTATGCGCCGGGCACGAATAGCTGCGTCGAGTGCTGATATCGTCGTAACTGTAGCTGAATGCCAAAACTGGCCGAATGCTCTGGCTGACCTCACGCAGGGTTCTTTCGAAAAGGACTCGCCAAACCTTGTCTTCTGGAATAAGTCAGATGCTGTACAGGTGCGGCCATTCCTGGGTGATATGAAGCATGCAATCTGGGGCTCCGCCAAAACGGGTGCTGGCCTGGATCTTTTAGAAGATGCCATAAGACATGTGGCTGGGCATGCGTTTGAAACGGGCCCACCACCAGGTATCACGCAAGCACGCCATAGGGTAGCGCTTGAAGATTGTGTCGCAGCTTTGCATCGCTGGGAACACGCGCCAGCACCTGAGCTCGCTACAGAGGATTTGCGGCTAGCGATGCGGAGTCTGGGGCGTGTTGTCGGACTCGTTGATGTTGAAGATCTATTAGACCGCATATTTAGTGCGTTCTGCATTGGAAAATAGGATAAGCAGGGACAATGTTTCACGTGAAACATCATGATTATCAATACGATGTCATCGTGGTTGGTGGGGGTCATGCCGGCTGCGAAGCTGCCGCTGCCTCCGCGCGCATGGGCGCACGCACGGCTCTTGTTACTCACAAGCTCCACACAATCGGTGAAATGTCCTGCAATCCAGCGATTGGTGGCCTTGGTAAAGGTCATCTCGTTCGGGAAATTGACGCCTTAGATGGATTGATGGGCCGCGTCGCGGATGCAGCCGGAATCCAGTTCCGGCTCCTCAATCGGAGTAAAGGACCAGCAGTCCGAGGCCCGCGGGCACAGGCTGACCGAAAGCTATATCGGGAGGCAATGCAGACCGCCCTCGCAGAACAAGATCGATTGTCGCTTATCGCGGGTGCAGTTGATGACATTCTGATGGATGGGCTTCAGGCGTGCGGTGTTCTTCTTGAGGATGGTCGGGAGATCCGGTCCGGTGCCGTCGTTGTAACCACTGGGACATTTTTGCGCGGTATCATTCATATTGGCCACAAACAGATCGCGTCTGGCCGGATTGGTGAGGCTGCTGCAACAACCTTTGGCCAGCGACTTGAGTCCCATGGCTTTGCGATGGGACGCCTTAAGACTGGTACACCTGCTCGGCTTCTGCGGGATACTATAAACTATTCAACATTGACGGCCCAGCCGGGGGACGATCCGCCGGAACCGTTTTCTGCGATGACAAAGGCAATCACAACGCCACAATTGGATTGCCATATCACCTTCACGAACGATCAAACCCACAAGATCATCCATGAGCATCTGCATGAGTCGGCGATTTATGGTGGTGGGATCACTGGTCCAGGTCCACGCTATTGCCCGTCTATCGAGGATAAAGTTGTTCGATTTCAGGAGAAAAACGCGCATCAGATCTTCCTCGAACCGGAAGGATTATATAGTCCTCTTGTCTATCCAAATGGGATATCGACCAGTTTGCCTGAAGCAGTCCAGATAGAATTCCTTCGAACCATTGAGGGCCTTGAGAGCGTTGAGATCGCCAAACCTGGTTATGCTGTAGAGTATGATTTCGTTGATCCCCGTGAGCTCGATCACGGCCTGCAGACGAAACGCATCCCTGGCCTTTACCTAGCAGGTCAGATCAATGGCACGACTGGGTATGAGGAAGCAGGCGCACAAGGTTTGATCGCCGGTCTAAATGCGGCCTGTGCGGTTTCCGGCCAAGCGCAGGTTACCTTTGATCGCTCGGAGGCCTATATGGGCGTCCTGATCGATGATTTGGTAGTACGAGGGGTCGATGAGCCCTACCGAATGTTCACGTCCCGAGCTGAGTTTCGATTGCACCTGCGAGCCGACAATGCTGATAGTCGCCTGACAGCCCGCGGGATTGATATTGGATGCGTTGGTAAAGCGCGGACCGATTTGTTTCACGTGAAACATGCGGTACTCCAGAGCGCTCGGACGACTCTTGAGGCATGGACGGCCACGCCTGGAGAGCTCAGTCGAATAGGCGCGCCCGCTAATGATGATGGGCGCCGCCGATCTGCCCTGGAGCTTATGGGGCGCTTTGGGGCTGAGGACCGGCATCTCTGCATGCTCTGGCCCGATCTGGCGGAGATTCCGCTATGGGCCCGTGAGAGCCTGACAGTGGATGCACAATATGCCTCTTACTTAGAACGCCAGCGGGCTGACGTTGAGGCTTTCAAGCGTGACGAGGCTTTACAATTGCCGCAGGACCTTGATTACGCAGATATTGGCAGTCTTTCTAATGAGGCGCGCCAACGTTTGGAACGTGTGCGTCCAGATACGCTTGGCGCTGCAGCGAGGATGCCAGGTATCACGCCAGCGGCCATAAGTGCCCTATTACGCTATATGCAGAACGGCCCCAAACGCCGTGCAGCGGCTCGATGAGCCCTCCGAAAGACGTCTTGAACGCCCTAACCAAGTTGGGCGTTTCTGACACGGCTTTTGAAGGCCTGACGACCTATGTCGCAGTGTTGGATAAGTGGCGGCAGCGGATCAATCTAATTGGCCCAGGCTCCATAGATGATATCTGGCGGCGGCACGTTTTGGATTCAGCGCAGGCCTGGCCACAAATAACGGAGACGGATGGGCCGCTATTGGACCTTGGCTCCGGCGCAGGATTACCCGGCTTGATCTTCTCAATCCTGGGCGCGAGCAATGTGACGCTGGTAGACAGCGATCAGCGGAAAGCCGTGTTTTTGCGGGAAGCGGCTCGTGCAGCGGGCGTAAAACCACGTATTGTCGCCCAGCGTTTTGATGCAGCACTGTCAAATGAAGCTGGTTCCTACGATGTTGTGACGGCTCGGGCCGTCGCCAGCATTACAAAATTGATGCCGATGCTGAGGAAAGCTCTAAAACCTGAGGGTTATGCACTGCTGCTCAAAGGAGCGCAGACCGAAAAGGAATTGACCGAGGCGCAGAAATCCTGGACACTGCGATACGCTCTAACGCCCAGTATTACTGGGGGTGGCGGTCAAATTGTCAAAATATGGGGCATTGCGCAGCATGATAGAGGTTCTTGACGCGCCGTCGAGGCAAGCAGAACGAGCCACCGCGCGCCCGCGTATTATCGCCGTCGTCAATCAAAAGGGCGGGGTTGGAAAAACGACTACGGCCATAAACCTTGCCGCGGCGCTTGCGGCTTGCGGTAAGAAGACGCTGGTGATCGATTTGGATCCCCAAGGCAATGCGTCCACTGGCGTCGGCATTCCTGCTAGCAAGCGTGCCATTGGCGTTTATGACGTTTTGATTGGGGAGGCGGCACTCCATGATGCGGCCATGCCAACAGAAACACCTGGCTTTCATATCATCCCGTCGACCATGGATTTGTCCGGGGCTGAGATCGAGCTGGTCGGCATGCCGCGCCGGGAGCGTCGGCTTGCGGATGCATTGGATGCAAGCATTGGTGCGGGCGCGCTGGATTATGCCTACATTCTCATTGATTGCCCGCCATCGCTTGGCTTGCTGACGCTGAACGCACTCACAGTGGCTGATGGGGCGCTGGCGCCGTTGCAGGCGGAATTCTTGGCGCTTGAAGGGCTGAGCCATTTGAAGCGCACGATCGACCTTGTGTCAGAGCGGCTCAATCCGCGTTTGGCGCTTGAGGGAATCGTGCTGACAATGATGGACCGGCGGATGCGCTTAGCCGAAGCGGTCGCTGCGGATGTACGCTCGCATTTCGGCGACATCGTCTATAAGGCCGAAATTCCACGCAATGTGCGGGTTTCTGAAGCGCCGTCGCACGGTAAGCCTGTGCTGCTTTATGATCTACAATGCTCTGGCAGCCGGGCTTATCTGAAACTGGCGCGGGAGTTCCTGCGGCGTGAGAAGATCTTGCCGCCAAAAGGTCAATCCGGAATGGGGCAGGCAGCGTGAGCGAAGACGGGAAGAGCGGTAGTAAAGCGACACGGCCAAAGCTAGGGCGCGGTCTTGCAGCCTTGCTGGGCGATGATGGTGACGCGATGGACGTTGGTGTGGAGGAAGTATCCGCCCGTTTGGCTCGTGCGATTCCTATCGCGGCTCTGCGACCTGGCGCTGGCCAACCAAGGCGGCATTTTGACGAGGATGCGCTCGATTCCCTAGCGCAGTCGATCCGCGAACGCGGAATGTTGCAGCCGATTATTGCGCGCCGTGTTGATGGCGCACCGGGCCAGTATGAGATCGTCGCTGGCGAGCGACGCTGGCGGGCAGCGCAGCGGGCCGGATTGGCTGAAGCACCGGTCATCCTTCGGGAGATGACGGACCGGGATGCGCTGGAAATCGCGCTCGTTGAGAATGTCCAACGTGAGGACTTGAACCCGGTCGAAGAGGCCGGCGGGTATCAGAACCTGATCGATACGTTTGAGTATACTCAGGATGATCTGGCGAAAGCGGTCGGCAAAAGTCGGCCCCATGTCGCGAATATGCTGCGACTGCTGAAATTGCCGGAGAAGACGCAAGCGCGGTTGGCTTCTGGTGAGCTTTCTGCCGGCCATGCGCGGGCTTTGCTGATGGCGAGTGACCCAGAGCGTTTGGCGGACATTGTGAAAGCGCGTGGCCTGAACGTTCGGCAGACGGAGCGATTGGTGCAAGAGGGCGGCATGCCAGCAGTCGCCAAACCGCCGCCAGCACCGAAGGACCCGAATGTCCGGGCGCTGGAGCGGGAGCTGACGGAAGCACTTGGCCTCAGCGTTAATCTGGCCGCAACTGGCAAAAAGGGCGGCAAGCTTACGCTGGCTTATACCGATCTCGACCAGCTTGATCTTTTGGTCCAGCGCTTAACCGGCCGTCCACAAAGGCCTGGCGCTGGGGTCGAGGATGACCCGCTGGCCCTGGTCGAGTCCTAGGGCGGTAATCAGTAGCTTTTTGGCAAGTCCAGTTGGCGTTCGCCGATATAGGATAGCACCAGCTCGCGACTAATCGGTGCGATGCGCGCGATCATGATTTCGCGGAATAACCGCTCAACGTGGAATTCCTTGGCGTAGCCCATTCCGCCATGGGTAAGGACAGCGCGCTCGCAGGCCTCAAACGCGAATTCTGCAGCTAAATATTTCGCTGCATTGGCTTCGCCACCGCATGGTTCGCCCTGATCATATAGCCAAGCGCCTTTATAGGTGAGAAGGCGCGCGGCCTCGAGCTTTGCCCAGCTATCGGCGAGGGGGTGTTGAATGCCTTGGTTCTGGCCGATGGGCCGGTCAAACACGACGCGTTCGCGGGCATAGTTGGCGGCACGGTCCAGTGCGCAGCGGCCAATGCCAATGGCCTCCGCCGCGATCAGGCAACGTTCTGGGTTCAAGCCATCTAACAAATAGTAGAATCCACGGCCTTCTTCACCAATGCGATCTTCTTCTCGGATCTCTAACCCATCTATAAATAATGCATTGGTATCTACGCACTTACGACCCATCTTGGCGATTTCACGAATTTCAACCTTATTGCGATCAAGGTCGGTGTAGAACAGTGTGATGCCATCGAACGCGCGCTTGCATTGATCCCTGGGAGTGGTGCGGGCGAGCAGGAGGAGTTTGTCGGCGCGTTGGGCGGTCGTTGTCCACATTTTCTGGCCGTGCACGACATAGCCGTTGTCTGTGCGCTCAGCTTTGGTGGTGATGGCGGATGTGTTGAGCCCGGCGTTCGGCTCCGTCACGCCAAAGCAGGCTTTTTCCTTGCCGGCGATCAGGGGCGGTAGAAACCGGTCCTTTTGCTCCTTGGTGCCATGCTTTACGACGGGGTGCGGCCCAAAGATATTAATGTGGACAGCGGATGCGCCCGAAAGCCCAGCGCCCGATTCCGCAATCGCTTCCATCATCACGCAGCCTTCAGAGATGCCGAGGTTAGACCCGCCATATTCTTCCGGCATTGCGATGCCAAGCCAACCGCTAGCAGCCAGCGCTTGATAGAAATCTTCTGGGTATTCGCCGGTGTTGTCGCGATCTAGCCAATAGTCTGGTCCGAAACCTTCGCAGAGTTTCATGATAGCGTCGCGGATTTCGCGCTGCTGGTCGGTGAAATTGAAATCCATAGTGTGCTAGTCCTGTGTGGCGTTCGATGGCGCTAATTCAGCACGTGGGCTATGGGGCTGGCAAGTCAGCTGTTTGGCGGTTCAGGCTGGTCCTCTAAAAACTGGCGCAGACTTAGTGCTGCCGCGGTTGGATATCGGTCTCGTATTTGAATTTTGACCGTGACATGGCCGTAGGTGTAACGAGGGTCAACCAGCTGCAATTGACCGGTGGAGAGAGCGTCCTTCACGCTGTGCTCAATCAATAATGCAGAGCTAAGGCCAGCCAGCGCTATTTCCCGAGCAACCAGCCGGTTATTCACGGCAAACCGCTGGGAAGCCGGTAGCTTCAGAACCGTGCTTGAGCGATTGCGGCGCAGAGGCAGAGCCCATATTTCTGCAGTGTCAGCACGTATGCTGGGTCGCCCAACCAAGCCGATTCGTTTGATCCGCGCCGGCAATGTTTCCCGCGCGGGACCGCCAGTGATTAGATCTGGTGTTGCGACCAGGGCAAGGGGCAGCAGTGCGCCGGCGCGACTGGTTGATTGAGGGTTTAGATCGTAGCCAGCAGAAATCGCCATATCGATCGGACCAGCACCCAGGCTTGGCGGTCTATCATCCACCTGCATTTCGACCTGGACCTCTGGGCAGGCCGCTTCAAAGCGCTTTAGCAGGGGCGGTAGCCAGATTGCGGCGAGCTCTGTTGGTGCAGAGATGTGGACAGCGCTGGAGAGATTGGCCTATGTGCTGGCTCCAAAAGTGAGGGCGGCGTCTGCGGCGTCTAGGGAGGCGGTACCCTTTTTCAGAACAGCCTCGCCAAGTGGTGTCAAAGCAAATGACCGCGTCGTCCGGCGCGCCAGCGTGACGCCCATTTCCGCCTCAAGTTCAGACAGTGCTTCACTGACGACAACGGAGGACAAGCGCAACTCTGCCGCTGCGCCGCTGATGGAGCCTGCCCTCGCAATGTGGACGAAGTAGCTGAGCAGGCGTAAGGATTTCGCCGAGGCCATAGTTCGGAATATCCGAAGAAACAAGATGAATATAAGGGTTATCCGATATATGGCGCCGGAGCTAGACCTACCTGCCAAGCGTCACGGCGCTGCTGATGGCGTTTCTACTCCAAGCGCGAGCCACTTCCCGAACCCTCCAGCCTCCGCTTATGATGAGCCGAATACTGAAAACCGGATGGGGATGTACGCGATGCGATTGGGAATGTTGCTCAAATATAAGGGCGAGGCCGGTGGGCCGGATATGGATGTGGTGCTGGAAGCTGAGCGCCTTGGGTTCGATAGCGTTTGGTCCGGCGAAAGCTGGGGTGTTGATACAGTGACACCGCTGACATGGGTGTTGGCGCAGACCACTAAAATCAAAGCCGGTGCTGGCATTATGCAGATGCCTGCCCGCACACCCGCATGCGCCGCAATGACGATGATGACGTTGAATGCCATGTCTGGCGGCCGTTTCCTCATGGGCGTCGGCCCGTCTGGCCCGCAAGTGATTGAGGGCTGGCATGGCGAGAAATTCGGTAAGCCGTTAATGCGGACGCGGGAATATATCGAAATCCTGCGCAAAGCCCTGGCACGCGATGAACCGCTGATGCATGAGGGCGAACATTATCAGATCCCTTATGCAGGCGAAGGCGCGACAGGCCTTGGCAAGCCGCTGAAGAGCATCCTGCATGGTGACCCAACCAACCCGATCTACACGGCCTCATTCTCTCCCGCAGGCCTCCGCACAGCGGGTGAAGTGGCTGACGGAACCTTGCCGATTTATATGTCGCCAGAACAGGCGGGTCTGATTACGGATCATGTCCAAGATGGCATCACCAAGCGCAAGGACGGCAAGACCATGGCGGATTTCGACGTCTCGCCCTATGTCCGCGTCGCCATGGGGGATGACCTGCAGGCCTGCCGTGACAAGATCAAGCCGGAACTGGCGCTTTATATCGGTGGCATGGGTGCACGGGAGAAGAATTTCTACAACGACTACGCCAAGCGCCTTGGCTACGAAGATGCCGCCCGTGAGATTCAGGACAATTTCCTCGGTGGCCGCCGCAAGGATGCGATGGCTGCAGTGCCGGATGCATTGGTGGATGAGCTCTGCCTCGTCGGCCCGGCGGATCGGATCAAGGATCGGGTGCAAGTCTGGAAAGAAGCGGGCAAGGACGGTTCCGTTGGTGCCATCCTGCTTGGCGGTGCCAGCAAAGACGCGATGCGTGTCATCGCAGAAGCGGCGCTATAGCCAAACATTGAACTCCTCAGCGGCCAGGTAAGCCTTGGCCGTTTGGGAGGTGTTCGATGAGGTGCTGGCGACTGTTGTGTTGCCAGCACGCCCTTAGCTAATGAGATCGCTCGATGAGCGTGACGGACCCGGGCGAAACTTGATAAAGCTTGTCTGCGATCTCCGTCCAAGCGGGACGGTGCGTGATGGCGATGATCGTGTAGCGGCCATTGAGTGCGGCGATGTTCTCTACAATCGCTGCTTCGCTTTCCGGATCAAGCGCGCTGGTGACTTCATCTAGCACGAGCACTTCTGGCCCCGTGACCAGCGCCCGTGCCAAAGATATGCGCTGCCGCTGCCCGCCGGAAAGCTTGCCGCCCATTTCGCCGACGTCTGTATCCAGGCCGTCTGGCATCGCGCTGACAAACTCTTTGGCGCTCACTTGCTCCAATGCAGCCCAGACCAGATCGTCTGAAATCGCCTCATCGCCAAGCGTAATGTTCTCGCGGATATTGGCATGGAACAGGCTGAGTTCTTGTGGGACATAGCCGATCCGCCGACGCCAGGCCTTGATATCTACGTCGTCAATCGGCGCGTCCCCAATGATAACCCGCCCTGTATCCGCCGTATTCAGGCCGATCAGCAAATCAACGATTGTGGTTTTGCCGGACCCAGACGGTCCCATGAAAACTGTGATGCCGTTCGCTGGGATATCCAAGCTAAGGTCAGCCAGCACCTGGTTATCGCCATGGGCGAAGCTGACATTGTCTAGGCGGAGGCCATCATCAAGTGACGGCACGTGGAGGCCTGTCCATTCTTCCTGGTTGGCTTCCGCCCGTTCAATCAGGCGTTCGGCGCGGAGATAAGCGCTTTCAACCTGCGCCGATTGCTGCAGGAATTTCTGTAGCTTGTTGGCGAAGGATACGAGTTGGAAGAAGATGACGCCGCTGACCATCAGTTCCGGCAGCGGCGTTTGCCAGACGGTATGGGCCAGAAACACGCCCCCACCGATCAGTGCGGCGACAAGGACATCACCGCCTTGCAACAGGCCTTGGCGGGAGATTTCTCGTGTCACGAGCGACTTCCGCAGCCGCTTCAGTGTGCGTGTCATCTGCGCCAGCATCGCGCCGTGGCGTGCCATGGCTTTCAGGGCTTTGATATTACCCAGCATGTCGACCATGTAGCTGGTCAGATCAGACGTGCGATCCGTTTGCTTGTATCCGGCTTTGCGTGAAATGCGGATCAACCAGCTAAGCGCCAGGGCGATAAAGACACCGGCAGCCAAGCCTGCCAGTGCTAGCTTCCAGTCTATTAGAAGGGCCGCAATCACGTAAGCGACGGCCTGCACACCATAGGCCACAACGCGGGCGGCAAGCTGGTAAGCGTCCCCCGCGCGGCCTGCATCATTGGCGATGGTATTGGCAAAGCGGCCGCTGTTCTGGTCCGCATAAAAGCGCCAGCGCGCGTCGAATACAGCCGCGATCAAGCGGCGGCGGAGGCTGATCGAGACCCGCGCTGCCGTGATGCCAGCATAGCTCAACGCCGCGAACAGCAGTAGCGCACGAATGGCGATGAACGCCACGACAATGGCGATCATAACGCCAAGCGATGGCTCAAGACCGGCTGATTGGATTGTGTCGCGCACGAACTGGTTCAACGGGGAGGAGTTTTCATCATCCCCACCGACGATTGACGTCGCGACTGGCAGCAATGTGCTGATGCTGGCCAATTCTGCGATGCCGCCTAGCACAAGGCAGGCGAGCACCACGAATGGCCGCGTCTCCCGCGCCCGAAAGAAGATGTTGATTACTCTACCCATAGCCACCTTTTCAGGCGCTCGGGCCGCTCCTGTCAAGGCGACGGTAGAGCGATGCGGCGATATTGACGATAGCGAACAGGGCCGCTGCGGCTGCGACAATGCTTGGCCCCGTTGGCGTATCCGCAAGATAAGAGCCCACAAGGCCGGAGATCGCTGCAATTGCACCAATGCCTGCCGCCAACGCTGCCATCATCTCCGGCGTGCGGGCTAGGGGCCGGGCAGCGGCTGCTGGAATAATCAGCAATGCGGTGATGAGCAGTGCGCCAACAACTTTGATTGCGACGGCAACGACAATAGCCAGCGCCAGCGTGAGCAACATTTCCTCCCGCCGTGGCGGCAGGCCGGATGCAAAGGCGAGGTCGGCGTTGAGCGTCGCGGTTAGGAGTGCCCGCCAGCGCCACGCAAGCAGTGCCAGAACCAGAGCGGCACCGCCCCAAATGATCGCAAGGTCTGTTTTGCCGACCGCTAGGATATCGCCGATCAGAAACGCCATCAGATCGACCTGCGCCCCTGCAATCAGGGATGCGGCGACGAGGCCGAGCGCCAAGCCAGTATGGGCGAGAACCCCAAGCAACGTGTCCGTGCCGTATCCCCTGCCAGTCAGACCAGCGACGGTGACGGCCATCAACAGGGATACGGCGAGGACGCCTAGGAATGGCGAAACGGACAGCGCCAGCGCCAGTGCGACGCCTAGGATCGCCGCATGGGCGGTTGCATCGCCGAAATAGGCCATCCGACGCCACACAACAAAGCAGCCGAGTGGCCCTGCAGCCAGCGCCACGCCAATGCCTGCCAATCCAGCCCGCAGCATAAAATCGTCAAGCATCAGGGGAAGTTTCTAAATGGCTGTGATCATGATTGTGGCCGTGGTCGTGATTATGGCCGTGCGCGTGATCATGTGCGTGATCATGGTCATGGCGATACAAGGCCAGCGCGCCTTGGCTGCCGAGGCCAAAGAGCGCGCGGTATTCCGGTGCTTCTGAAACGACCGTCGGCGCGCCCTGGCAGCAGATATGCCCATTGAGGCAGATCACGCGGTCAGACGCCCGCATCACCACATGCAGATCATGGCTGACCAGCAGCACCGCGCAGCCCATGTCTTGGCGGATGGTCTCAAGCAAGCTGTAAAATTCGGCCTCGCCCTGTTGGTCCAAGCCCTGGGTCGGTTCGTCGAGTACCAGAAGATCAGGCTTGCCAAGGAGCGCCCGCGCCAGGAGTGCCCGCTGAAATTGGCCACCTGAAAGCGCTGTAAGCTGGCGGTGCTCCATGCCTTCCAAGCCAGTCAATGCCACGGTTTCTGCGATGGCAGTGCGGTCTCGCCGGACAGGTAAATTGAGGAAGCGCTCGACCGTCATCGGCATTGTGCCATCAACGGCTAAGCGCTGTGGGACATAGCCAATCGCTAATCCAGGTTGGCGCGCGACAGTGCCGGATGCGGCTTGGAGCGCGCCCACGAGCAGGCGCAGAAATGTTGTTTTGCCAGAGCCATTCGGCCCGACAATGGTGACGATTTCACCAGGATCAATGGCGAAGTCAATGCCGTGCAGCACAGTTCGCCCGCCCAGTTGGACAGCGGCACTGGTCGCTGTTAGCAGGCTCATACGGCGGCATTCCCGCGGCAGCCAGGGCAGAGGCCCTCTGCCTCAATCGCAGTACTGGCGATGGCGAACCCAACGGCACCGGCTGCCTGCCCAAGGGCTGCACCGACACCAGCTGCGGCATCTTCCGCGACGGCGTTGCAGGCGCTGCAGATCAGGAACACAGGCCGGTGGTCCTCGCCCGGTTGTGCGCAAGCGACGAAGGCGTTCATCCGTTCAAGTTTGTGCGCGAAGCCGTGGTTCACCAGGAACTCCAGCGCGCGGTAGGCGACGGGTGGATGCGCAGGCTGCCCTTCTGCAGAAAGGCGGGCCAGAACATCATAGGCACCCAGCGCGCGGTGTTCTTCCAGCAGAATCTCCAGCACACGGCGGCGGATGGGCGTTAGGCGTAGGTTCTGGTCCGCACAGACTGCCTCAACATCCGCCGCAGCGGTTTGCACGCAGCGGCGATGGTCGTGGCTGTCGAAGGCGACGGGTTTGTTATCTGGATCGGATTTGGATGGCATTGGGCAAGGCCATTGATTGTTATGTTATCACATTATATATCGACGCCCATGTTTAAGCAATTCATTAGAATAACGTCATCCCTGCTCGCCGCCTGCGCTATCGCAATACCAGCAGCAGCGGCACCGAAGGTCGTAACGGACATACCGGCAGTCCATGCGTTGGCGGCTAAGGCTATGGAGGGTGTTGGTGCGCCGGTGCGATTGCTGCCGCCGGGGGCATCGCCCCATGGCTATCACATGCGCCCGTCAGAAGCGTTGGCGCTGGCAGAAGCGGATATCCTTATCTGGATCGGGCCAGAGCTAACGCCTTGGCTGGACCGGGCGCGCCGGAAGCTCAATGCGAAAGCTCCAAGCCTGGCTCTGCTCGGGGTTCCAGGAACCACACGGCATGAGGCGCGGGAGGAAGCAGTTTTCACGGCCCATGCCGATGGCGGCCATGATCATGGTCACCACCATGGACCCGTTGACCCCCACGCATGGTTGGACCCGGTGAATGGTGCGAGGTGGCTGGGCGCAATCGCACGCGCCCTTGGGTCTGTCTCTTATACACATCTGACGGTGCCGACGAATAGAGAGGTG
>OJHK01000750.1_pt1 | contig 18238 bp, 17 predicted proteins | sample 1595161 | NCBI WGS metagenome assembly OJHK01 (sample SAMN05416842, study PRJEB24817) | seawater metagenome | isolation source: Sea water | place: Canada:Atlantic | collected 2013-07 | reverse complement strand
TGTAGAGAGGTCTCGTGGGCTCGGAGATGTGTATAAGAGACAGATCTACAATAGATCCCTGTGCTTTCACCTGAAAGGAAAAAATAGCACTAAATAATAACACACTTAATACACTTAACTTTTTCATAATTTAATTTTTTTGATTTAATTAAAGGTACAGATTAAATGTTTTGTTTAGTTTTATTATTAAAACTTTAAACAAAATTTAACTTATTGATTTTAAATTATTTAATTAAGTCCGTTGGATGTGCTTGTTTCTTTGGCTATATAGGCTTAAAACAAAAAAGCCCCTCTAAAAAGAGGGGCTTTCAATTCTCGGTTTTGGTCCCACCTGAGCCCGAACTTTTTTTATTTATTATTGATTATCAATTATTTGAGTTTTAAAATTATTGCAAATTGTCCCAAAAAGCGGGACAAATTATTCTATTTTGTGTTATAAAATTTTAAAAAAAGTGTAACAAATAGTAACTTCTGATATCTTTATTAAAAAACTTAAAAATGTAACCTAAAAGTTTATGAAAACAATTATAGCCATTTTTTATCTTCTATTTTTAAATTCAACAGAAAACTCAATTTCAACTTCAGATGGGGGTTCTTTAAAATACTATAATATTGAATGTTATGGTAACAATGGAAAAAAATGTGACATTATAATTGAAAAATACTCCGTTGATAAAAAATTAGTTTGGAAGACTAAAATTGGAGGGGCTTCTTGGGATTATGTAGAAGATGTTTTAGAGATAGAAGATGGATTCCTTGTTCTAGGAAATACCAGTTCATATGGCAAAGGGAATCTTGATGTATATGTTATTAAATTAAATTTAGAAGGAACTGAAAAATGGTTTAGAACTTATGGAGGTTTTTTTAATGACTATGGGAGGACCATTGAACCGTCTGGAGATGATGATGGAGGCTATATAATTAAAGGAGAGAAACAACATTGTTTGAAAGAAAATGTATCTAGTGAATGTTATATGAAGCCACTATTGATTAAAATAAATGATATTGGAGACAATCTATTTGAAAAATAACTTTAATTAATCAATTTTGAAATATTTATTATTACTTCAATTTCTTCTTTTTTCATTTCTATCTTTCTCACAATCAAGTACACTTTACATTCCTCCTAATTCTTCAATTGAATTAGACGACAATAACTATGATTTAAATGGCCTTGATATATTTGGACTGAAGATAAAAAATAAATCCTTATCTACAATTGGTGTAAGAGTTGAAAACAAAATTACAGGTGAATTCACTTCTGGATTTGGTCTAGGTCCTTTAGGAAAAGAGGGAATTGTTATTAACAAGGGTGATGTGGTAATTTTCTCAAACAACACTCAAAAAAGTGTAAAACTAAAAACCACTTACTTTATTCCTCAAGAAGAAAATAACTTCATTTCTAAAGAAACAGAATCTATTAGTTTTACATTAAACAACTCCTCACTGAAATCTATCCCTTTGATAATACCAAATGTGATGAACCCTAATCTTTCTCCACTATCAAATAGTGGAGTTGATTTAAAAATAGGTCAAGAGATATTTTTTAAAAATAAAGGAAAGAAAATATTATTATTGAGAGTAAGTGATAAAATTAAGGAGGGTGAAATAATTGATGTAAATCAGTTGATAAAAAATATAATCGAAAAAACTTCTAATTAGAATATCTCAATACAAAGTACTTGAACCTTTAATTTTTTATGATTGACTTTTAAGTATTAAAACTATTTTAACTTAATAACTGTCCCGCTTTGAAGAAATAGGACAAAAAAAGAACCCTAACGCCTTATTTTATAAGGGATTAGGGTTCTCGGTTGTGGTCCCACCTGGGCTCGAACCAGGGACCACCTGATTATGAGTCAGGTGCTCTAACCAACTGAGCTATAGGACCCGCATTACTGCGAACCTTTCAGTGAAAGGAGGGTGCAATATTACTACATATTTTAAAGCAGTACAAGAAAAACTCACAATTAGTTCAACACAAAGAAAAAGCTATAAGCAGAACATTACAAGCCTTGTTGCAATGGCTCACAAAGTTCTATTAAAGCGCCTGTAGTGTCTTTGGGGTGCACAAAAGCAATTAGCTTTTGGTCTGCTCCTTGAATGGGTGTTTCGTGAATAAGGCGAAATCCTTGGGCTTTGAGCTTAGCCAAACTGGCAACAATGTCTTTTACGCCAAACGCTAAGTGGTGTATGCCTTCTCCTTTGTTTTCTAAAAACTTGGCTATGGGGCTTTCAGGAGCCGTTGGAGAGAGCAACTCTATTTTACTTTCCCCTATTTTAAAAAAAGAAGTCACTACTTGTTGGGAAGCCACCGTTTCTCTTTTATAGGGCGGCACACCCAATAGCTGGGTATAGGTCTTTTCTGCAGCGTCTAAATCCTTTACAGCAATGCCAATATGGTCAATTTTTTCTGCGCCAGGAGGTAAGGAACTCATTTTCTTGTGTTTAGCGTTAACGGAAGTTTGCAATAAAATTTGTTGGTTTTATGCTTATAAGACTAAAGTACACAATATTGTGCGTATTTTTGTGCCATGGAAGAAACACAACGTCAGAAAAAAATAGCAGGAGTCATTCAAAAAGATATGGCAGACGTATTACAGCGCGCCGCAACAGACGGCGGACTAAAAGGATTGTTAATTTCTGTGAGTAAGGTAACCGTTACTACAGACCTGTCTATAGCAAAAGTGTATTTGAGTATTTTTCCAGAAGACCGCGCCAAAGAAATGTTAGAAGGCATTCAATCCAATCAGCCTTTAATCAAGCACGAACTGGCCAAGAGAACCAGAAACCAACTGAGAAGAATGCCGCAGTTGTTGTTTTTTATAGACGACACCTTAGCGTATTTAGACGGCATTGACCGTTCTTTAAAAGGAGAAAACAATCCTATTAAAGACCCTTCTTTACTAGAAAAAAGAAAAAAGGCCTAGGGTGTATGTCCCTTTTTACATAGCCAAAAGATACCTTCTCGCCAAAAGTTCACAGAACGCGGTGAACCTGATTAATTACATGACCTTCTTTGTAGTGGTTATAGGTGCTGCAGCATTATTTATAGTGCTCTCCGGTTTTTCAGGGCTTAAAGAATTCAGTCTCTCTTTTAGCAATAGTTTTGATCCAGCGCTAAAGGTACTTCCTAAAAGCGGAAAATATTTCCAACTCTCTTCAGACCAAGAATCTGTCATTGGAACACTCCAAGGAGTGGCCTTTTACGCCAAAGAAATTGAAGAAAAGGTATACCTAAGCCACAGAGACAAAAGTCAAATAGCTTATCTCAAAGGGGTAGACCAAAACTACCGAAATGTTATTGGGGTAGACTCTGTCATTTACGCAGGAAACTGGAGCCTAGCAGGGGAAAGTGTGGCAGGAATTGGCTTGGCCAATAAGCTAAGTTTAAGTATTCAAGACTATTACAGCCCTCTAAAAATTTTAATCCCTAGGCCTTTAAAAAAGAAAGGCACAGTAATGGGCTTTGGAAGCACCCCCTACACAGAAGCATATACAACCATTAGTGGGGTGTACGCCATTGAAGCAGATATTGATGAAAAATACCTATTCACCAGTTTGGATTTTGCCCAGCAACTCCTAGAAAAAAATCCCAGAGAAATTAGTGCGTTAAACTTAAAACTCGCTCCGGGGGCCAACGAAGATTTAATCTCCTTACAATTGGAACAAATTCTTCTAGAAAATGTGGTGGTTAAAAATAGGGCCCAACTCAATAGTGGTTTATACAAAATGCTCAATACAGAAAACATAGCCACCTATCTTATTTTCACCTTGGTCCTCATTGTAGCGCTATTTAACCTAGTAGGAGCGCTTATTATGATGATATTAGACAAAAAAGGCAATAGTAAAACCCTGTTTCATATGGGGTTAAGCATCATAGAAATTAGGCGTATTTATTTTCTTCAAGGCCTTGTGGTCTCGTTAATGGGAGGCCTAATAGGTGTTGGATTGGCCTGCCTCTTAATTGGCACTCAAATGATGTTTGGATGGCTTAGAATATCGGCCAGTTTGGCCTACCCAGTATCTTTTGAATGGTTTAATGTTGGCGTAGTCCTTGGAACCATAAGTGTTTTAGGGGTGCTGGCTTCTTGGGTGGCCAGTCTAAGGGTCAATGAAAAACTGATTAAAAGTGCTTAAGGCCTCTGGCCGATGCTCTTTTTAAACAAATTCGTGATGAGAAAATACGTCTAACACCTCATCAAAAGCGTCAAAAACGTCTTTAGATTCATCCGAAGTGACCATCTTCATCCGGTATTCCTTGAAGTTTGGAATGCCCTTGAAATAATTCGTATAATGCCTTCTGGTTTCAAAAACACCCAGCTTTTCTCCCTTCCAATCAATTGACATCTGAAGGTGCCTTCTAGCGGCTTCTACGCGTTCCTCTAGGGTGGGTGGTGCCTTGTGTGTTCCGGTTTTAAAAAAGTGTTTTACCTCATTAAAAAACCAAGGATAGCCAATGCTTGCCCTGCCAATCATGGCGCCATCTAAACCGTATTCATCCCGCATTTTAACAGCCATTTCAGGAGTGTCTACGTCGCCATTGCCAAACACAGGAATGTGCATTCTTGGGTTGTTTTTAACTTCCGCAATAGGCCCCCAATCTGCATTTCCTTTATACATTTGAACCCTGGTGCGTCCATGTATTGAAATGGCGGCAATACCAACGTCTTGTAAACGCTCCGCCACCTCTACAATCTTAATGCTGTCTGAATCCCAACCTAACCTAGTTTTTACGGTGACCGGAAGGTGGGTGTGCTTCACCATGGCTTCTGTGAGCTTGACCATTAAGGGAATGTCCCTTAATATTCCAGCACCTGCATTTTTACAAACCACTTTCTTTACGGGGCAGCCAAAATTAATGTCTATAATATCTGGTTTTGAGGCTTCTACGATTTCTATGGCCTGAAGCATAGAATCCATTTCTGCGCCAAATATTTGAATCCCCACAGGCCGTTCTTTTTCATAAATATCCAGCTTCATGGTGCTCTTTGCGGCGTCTCTGATGAGTCCTTCTGAAGAAATAAATTCGGTGTACACCACGTCTGCCCCCTGCTCTTTACACAAAGCGCGAAAAGGTGGGTCGCTCACATCTTCCATAGGAGCGAGTAACAGTGGGAAGTCTGGAAGTTCAATGTCTCCAATGCGTGGCATAGTGCGCAGATTAAAATTATGGGCCAAAGATACGCAAGTGACGCTGTAAGGCAATGGTTTGGACGTATTTTTAGCCTATATTTGCAGCTTTATAGGCCCTATACGCATGAAAAATATTCGAAACTTCTGTATTATCGCTCATATTGACCACGGTAAAAGTACCTTGGCAGACCGTTTATTGGATTTTACAGGAACGGTGACAGACAGAGAAAAACAAAACCAACTGCTAGACAGTATGGATCTCGAAAGAGAGCGAGGGATTACCATTAAGAGTCACGCCATTCAAATGGAGTACACAAGAAATGGAGAAACCTATATCTTAAATTTAATAGACACCCCTGGCCACGTAGATTTTTCCTACGAAGTGTCTAGGTCTATTGCTGCCTGTGAAGGAGCCCTTCTGATTGTGGACGCAGCACAGAGCATACAAGCACAAACCATCTCTAACCTTTACCTGGCCTTAGAAAACGATCTGGAAATTATTCCCGTATTGAACAAGGTAGATTTGCCTTCTGCGAATCCTGAAGAAGTTACAGATGACATTGTGGATTTATTGGGCTGTAAGGCAGAGGAAGTCATTCCGGCATCGGCCAAAACGGGCTTGGGAATTGAAGCGATCTTAGATGCTATTATTGACCGTGTTCCCGCGCCTGTCGGAAATGTAAACGAACCGTTGCAGGCCTTAATATTTGATTCTGTTTATAACCCATTTAGAGGGGTAGAAACGTACTTTAGGGTAATAAATGGCGAGATTAAAAAAGGCCAAAAAATAAAATTCGTCGCCACTGGAAAACATTATTTTGCAGATGAGGTGGGTACTTTAAAGCTCACGCAACAAGCAAAAAAAAGCGTAAAAGCTGGAGATGTTGGTTATTTAATTACAGGAATAAAAGAAGCCAAAGAGGTCAAGGTGGGAGACACCATCACAGACGCGGCAAACCCCACGCAAAAACCTATTAGTGGGTTTGAAGACGTAAAACCTATGGTATTTGCTGGAATTTATCCTGTAGATACTGAAGATTACGAGGAACTGAGGTCTTCTATGGAAAAACTACAACTCAACGACGCTTCATTGGTTTTTGTGCCAGAGAGTTCTGCAGCCTTAGGTTTTGGCTTTAGATGTGGTTTCCTAGGAATGCTCCATATGGAGATTATTCAAGAACGCTTAGAGCGTGAATTTGAAATGACTGTAATTACTACGGTTCCCAACGTAAGTTACCACGCGTTTACTAGAAAAGACACTGAAATTCCTGTCATTGTAAACAACCCTTCTGACCTTCCTGACCCCTCTACTTTAGACCGAGTAGAAGAGCCTTATATTAAAGCTACCATCATTACAAAATCTGATTATGTAGGAAATGTAATGTCGCTTTGTATTGACAAAAGAGGGATTATCACCAACCAAACTTACCTGACTACAGATAGGGTGGAGCTAACTTTCGATATGCCTTTGGCTGAAATTGTATTTGATTTCTATGACCGTTTAAAAACAGTGTCTAAAGGATATGCTTCTTTTGACTACGCCCCTATTGGGATGAAGGTTTCTAAGTTGGTTCGTGTAGATATTTTGTTAAACGCACAACCGGTAGACGCGCTTTCTGCGCTTATTCATGCAGACACCGCGCCTGTTATTGGAAAAAAAATGTGTGAAAAATTAAGGGCTCTTATACCGCGCCAACAGTTCGACATTCCAATTCAAGCAGCCATTGGCGCAAAAATTATCTCTCGAGAAACCATTAAAGCCCTCCGAAAAGACGTTACCGCCAAATGTTACGGTGGCGATATTTCTCGTAAAAGAAAACTTCTTGAAAAACAAAAGAAGGGAAAGAAACGCATGCGCCAAGTGGGGAATGTAGAAATTCCACAAGAAGCATTTATGGCCGTGCTGAAACTAAACGATTAAAGGTTTTCCTAAATACACCAAACGCATGCCTTCTTTAGACGCTTCAGATTGGGATTGAAAAGAAGGAATTATCTTGAGGTCTCCATCTGTGTCTTTTAAAAACAAAGGAATGCTGTGTGCTGCTGTAGCTGCTTGCTGCATGACTTTTTCGTAGTGGACAGGGTCTTTGAGTTCAAGCTCCAACACCTGTGGAAACAAGCGAGCGGTTTCTTCCAGGGCAATATAATCATGGGTGCTGGAAAATAGGTGCTGTTTGTTTTGCTGGTCTTTACTTCCTTTCTCTGTAGCGTGAATTAATCTAAACGCGCCATTTTCTCCAAACTGCTCCGTGAACCTGTTTAAGGCAAAATCATTGATCTCTGCGTTACCGGTTAGGGCCATTAAATAGCCTACGTCGTTGAGCTCTAGGTTGTCTGCTAGGTTGTCTGAATATATATTGGCCGTGAGCGCTTCAATGCCCTTTTCCTTTGCAGCGTTTATATTGTTCTCATTGCTATCTATTAGCACCACATGACGGTCATTGTCTTGGAGGTATTGGGCAATTAATCTGGAGGCAGGCGCAGCACCAACCATTAAAATACCCTCTGATTTCTTTAAAAATACCCCCAACCATTTGGCTACAATCCTTGCGGTGGTTGCATTTAACAAAACGGTTCCCAATACGATCATAAATACCAAGGGGGTTATATATTCTGCACCCACCTCTCCTCTAGCCACGAGTTTTGACCCAAATAAAGAGGCAATACCGGCCGCAACAATACCTCTTGGCCCTACCCAGCCAATAAACAGCTTCTCTTTAAGTTGGAGGCCAGATCCTGAGCTACTCAAAAAGACCCCTAAGGGGCGTACAATTAAAATAATGGACGCAAACAATAGCGCCGTTCGCCAATCGTATAACAACATTAATTGGTCTATGTTAATGTTGGCCGCCAATAGTATAAAGAGAATAGAGATGAGCAGTACGCTTAAAGATTCTTTGAAATACAAGAGCTCCTTGAGGTTGGGTAGGTTTATATTTCCCATGACCATTCCCATTATAACCACCGCCAAAAGACCCGATTCATGGGCAAAAAAATCAGAGGTAACAAAAACCAATAACACCATTGAAAGGGAGGCTACATTGAGCAAATAGTGTGGAATAAATCGTTTTTTAATCACAAAAACTAAGGCATGGGCAAAGGTAAAACCAAAGCTAAAACCAAAGAGTAAAATTTTTCCAAAGGCAATCAGGGCAGTTTGGGTAAAAGCTTGTCCGCCCTCTACACTAATGAACTCATATACCAAAACAGCTACTAAAGCGCCTATGGGATCTATGAGTATGCCCTCCCATTTTAAAATGGCAGAGACTTCCTTTTTAAGGGGAATATTTCTAAGTATAGGCGTAATCACGGTAGGTCCTGTCACTATAATTAAGGCAGAAAATAAAAAAGCCATGGGCCAGCTCAATTCAAAAATAAAGTGGGAAGCAATACCTGCGCCAAAAAAAGTGACTGTAGATCCCAAGGTAATGAGTTTGGATATAACTGGTCCAGTTGTGGCAATTTCAGCTCTTTTTAAAGTAAGGCCCCCCTCAAAAAGGATCACACTAATCGCCAGAGAAACAAAATAATACAAACCATCTCCTGGGAATAGGCCTTTGGTGCCATTCCAAATAGGCTCAATGAGTTTGGCGCCGTCTGCAGTGTAAAAAGTGGCTATAGGACCTACTAGTAAGCCAATGAGTATTAGGGGTAAAATTGCAGGCAGCTTTAACCGCCATGCCATCCACTGGGCTACAATACCTAAAATAATAATGCCGGCAAGTTCTATCATAGGGGTGCTCTTTATGCTTGGAAGCTTTTAATAACAACTGCGAAAACCAACTGCTGCTGGCCACCGCCGCCAAAAATTGAATTTAAGCTTTTTTTGGCTTTTTAAAGGCTTGGTTTTGATTAAATTTATACCTCAAAGATAGAAAAATAGCAAGGATGGTTTTACACCCTATAGAAGCAGGTAATTTTAAACTAGATGGCGGTGGTATGTTTGGAGTAGTCCCTAAGACCATTTGGCAGCGCACCAATCCTGCAGACGCCAATAACCTCATTGACATTGCCGCCCGTTGTTTGCTTGTGGAAGATGGAGACAATCTCACACTTATAGACACCGGTATGGGCCACAAACAATCGGATCAGTTCTTTGGCTATTACAGCCCTTGGGGGTCTTATAATTTAAAGGATTCTGTGAAAAAAGCAGGGTTTTCTATGGATGAGGTCACAGATGTTTTTCTGTCCCACCTTCATTTTGATCATGTGGGGGGAGCTGTCCAGTGGAACAAGGACAGGTCCGCCTATGAAATGGCTTTTAAAAACGCCCATTTTTGGACCAATAAAAGACATTGGGATTGGGCCACAAAACCAAACGCTAGAGAAAAAGCGTCTTTTTTAAAAGAAAACTTACTGCCCATAGAAGCAGCGGGTCAGTTGCGATTTCTGAGGGACAATACTCAAGTGGTGGAGCGGGCTTCTGATTTTAATTTTGAGGTGTTTTATGCAGATGGTCACACGGAAAAACAGATGCTGCCCATGATACAATACCAGGGGAAAACCTTGGTGTTTATGGGAGATTTATTGCCCACAACAGGCCATATTCCCTTGCCTTATGTGATGGGTTACGACACCAGGCCGCTTTTGACTTTAAAAGAAAAGGCTTATTTCCTAGACCTGGCAGCTACCCATGGGTATTATTTGTTTTTAGAACACGACGCCCACCACGAAGTAATTACGGTCAAACACACTGAAAAAGGGGTGCGATTGGATCAAGTGTTTGCTTTTTCAGAATTATTTAATTAAACTTTAAACAGAAATCAAGACCATAGAGGCTGTGGTTTCTATAATGATGCCATACCTATTTTATAACGGAAAATTAATTTAAACGATATATGACCCTACGCGGGCTACATATGGCCACACACACGAAATACATGTCCCTACCCACAAAAAATGTGGCCCTACACACGAAATATATGCACACAGACAAGTCACTATTTAGACGCTTTTTTACGCCTTTACTCTTTTTATTTTTACTCGCCGGCTGTAAAGCTTTACCGCCTTCATTTGTGGTAGAAACCCCAATGCTGAACGGCAAAAAAACAGCCCTGAGCTTAGAAGAGAAAAAACAATGGCCCCATAAAGATCCTTACACGGACAGTATTCCTGGAATGGGCTTAGAAAAAGCCTACGCCTATATTAACGATGCCGGTTTAAAAGCAAACAGCATTACCGTGGCTGTTTTAGACTCCGGAATAGACCTCTTGCATGAAGATTTAAAAAACCAACTTTGGACCAATGAAAAAGAGGTTGTTGGTAATAAAATTGACGACGACAACAATGGGTACATAGATGACGTTAACGGCTATAATTTCCTAGGAGAGTCTTACCATGAACAAGTAGAGGTAACCCGAATTGTGGCATTAAAACTAGGAGACGCCGCCCTTCAAGAGCGGGCACAAAAAGAATTGGAGAAAGCACTTCCTAAGGCGCTTCAAGACAGGGACCAGTACAGGCAAATTCTCCTGGCGGTTGAAACCGCTGATGCAGATGTTAAAAAGGCGCTTGGTAAAGACCGTTACTACCTTGCAGATCTTGAAAGCTTTGAAACCAATAGCATTATGCTGCAGCAAAAAATAGGGGTGCTCAAACAAATGTTTTCTTTCGCAGACAGCATTCCACAAGTGCTCAAAGAGCTCAATGCCGGTGTGACTCATTTTAGCGAATTGGCAGACTACAACCTCAACAAAAACTTTAATGGAAGGGCTGTTGTAGGAGACGATCCATACGATATTTCAGAGGTTAATTATGGCAACGGAGATCCTAAAAATAGGCTGCCAGAGGAAAGTCACGGGACCCATGTTGCTGGAATTATTGGGGCCCAAAGAAACAATGGATTGGGTATTAATGGTGCTGCTCAGGTAAAAATCATGGCCTTAAGAGCAGTGCCTAATGGAGATGAATACGACAAAGACGTTGCGCTTGGTATTCGATATGCTACAGACAATGGGGCAAAAATCATCAATGCCAGTTTTGGGAAATCCTATTCCCCCAATGTGGAATGGGTGTATGACGCTATAAAATACGCGGCATCTAAAGACGTCCTAATCATTCATGCGGCAGGAAACGAAGGAGATGATCTAGACCATCCCAGCCACCCAAATTTTCCCAACGATCAAATCAATAATGGTCCGGAAATAGCCAATAATGTACTCACAGTAGGTGCTTTAACAAGTGAGTTGGGAGAAAATTTAGTGGCGGACTTTTCAAATTACGGAAAAATTAATGTAGACGTCTTTGCGCCAGGAGAAGCCATTTATTCTACCATGCCAGGGGGAGCATACGACTTCCAAGATGGCACCTCCATGGCGGCCCCCGGCGCAGCCGGCGTTGCCGCCCTAGTTTGGTCTATCTATCCAAATCTGACTGCGGCTGAGGTTAAAAAAATACTTATGCTCTCTGGAGTTCGCTCAGATATTCTAGTGATTTTACCTTCAGATCCAGAGAAAAAAGTGCCCTTTAGCAGTCTTTCTGTCTCAGGAAGAATGATAAATGCCTACAATGCTTTAATTTTAGCCAAACAAGTACAAGACAAAAAATTTAATTTAAACAAATATGATTTTATTCGCTAAACGTGTATTGGCTTTATTCGCCTTAGCACTTTCTATTGCCGCTACGGCACAAAACACGCATTACTGGCAACAAAAGGCCAATTACACCATGGATGTTACCATGGACGTAAATACATTTCAATACCAGGGAACCCAACAAATCTCCTATACCAACAACTCCCCAGACGCATTGAATCAGGTGTTTTATCACCTTTATTTCAATGCCTTTCAACCCGGATCAGAAATGGATGCGCGATTGAGTAGTATTGAAGATCCAGACGGAAGAATGATGGAGGACAAAAAAAGCAGGATTAGCCCGCTAAGTCCAGATGAAATTGGATTTTTAGATGTGAAAAACTTGCTCCAAAACGGGAAACCCCTAAACTTTACAGTAGACGGAACGGTATTGCAAGCCATTCTTGCAAAACCTATAGCACCAGGAGAAACGGTGGTTTTTAGCTTAGAATTTAATGGGCAGGTACCACTACAAATTAGGCGTTCTGGAAGAAACAGCTCGGAAGGAGTAGCTTTATCTATGTCTCAGTGGTATCCTAAAATGGCAGAATACGACTTTGAGGGCTGGCATGCAGACCCTTATATTGCTAGAGAATTTCACGGCGTTTGGGGAGACTATGACGTAACCATTACCTTAGATAAAAACTATACCGTTGGCGGAACAGGCTATTTACAAAACCCACAGGAAATTGGACACGGATACGAAGCGCCTGGAACTAAGGTTAAAAAACAAAAAGGAAAGACCTTAAGCTGGCATTTTAAAGCCCCAATGGTGCATGACTTTATGTGGGCAGCAGACGCAGAATACACCCATGACGTCCTTGAAATGGAAAATGGTCCAACGCTCCATTTCTTGTATAAAAACAAGCCTGAATTGGTAGAAAATTGGAAGGCCTTGCAGCCAAAAACGGCACAAGCCATGGCATTTTTCAGTAAGAATGTAGGTCCTTATCCTTATGAGCAATACAGTGTTGTTCAAGGTGGAGATGGCGGAATGGAATACGCCATGAGTACCCTAATCACTGGAGAGCGCAAGCTTAATTCGCTCATTGGTGTTATGGCGCACGAAATGGCCCACTCGTGGTTCCAACATATTTTGGCCTCCAACGAAGCCAAACACTCCTGGATGGATGAGGGTTTTACCTCTTTTATTTCCAGTTTATGTATGCAAGAACTCAGTGAAAAACCATCAGAAAATCCATTTGCAGGAAGCTATAGGGGCTACCAATACCTCGTAAAATCTGGCAAAGAACAGCCTCAAACTACCCACTCAGACCGCTACGCATACAACAGCGCTTACAGCATTGCTGCTTACTCTAAGGGGTCTATTTTCTTGTCTCAATTGGGTTATATCATTGGACAGGACAAACTCATGGAAACCCTTAAAAAATACTATACTGACTTTAAATTTAAACACCCAACGCCCAATGACATTAAAAGAACCGCAGAGAAGGTGTCTGGACTTCAGTTAGACTGGTATTTAATGGACTGGACACAAACGACCAACACCATAGACTACGCCATTCAAAAGGTGTCTGCGGCTGACCTTGAAAATACCACTGTGGTACTGGAAAGAAAAGGACTTATGCCAATGCCGTTAGATGTTTTAGTCATTTACCAAGACGGCAGTCAAGAAACTTTTTATATACCCCTAAGAATGATGCGAGGTGGAAAAGAAAACCCTTACCCAGAAATTCAAAGGACGGTTTTACCGAACTGGGCTTGGGCATACCCCACTTACGAATTTAATATTTCAAAGCCTTATCAGGGCATAAAAGCGATTCAAATTGACCCATCTGGCCTTATGGCCGATGTTGATTTGGAAAACAATTCACTTCAGTCTGCTGAAGAATAATAGGCCCCTTAAAAGAAGGCTAAATGACCCTAAAAACAAATAAAGTGTCAGATCAAGATACCTTAGATTTAAACAAAAATCATGCAGTAGAAACGCCCCATAACAAGTATTCGGGGCGTTTTACTCTTGGGGCAAAAGAGCGCTTAAAAAGTGCCAAATCTATTGAATATTTATTTTCAGAGGGGAAAGCCATAAGCGCTTATCCGTTGCGGTTGGTTTTTATTGCCAACCCCAATGGCAGTGGTCCAATGCAGTGCGCTTTTAGTGTGTCTAAAAGACACTTTAAAAAGGCAGTAGACCGCAATAGAATTAAAAGACTTCTAAGGGAATCTTACAGGAAAATAAAGCCTGCTTTGTATGAAAAACTCCCCCACCCATATATGGGCATGATCTTATTTAATGGCAAAGAAATACCATCACAAAAAAATACAGACAAAAGTGTGGAGATCCTTTTAGAGAAATGGCTAAAGAGCTTATCTTTGTAGGGCTATAAAAAACCTATGAAAGAGATTCAAACGCTTGAAAAAGCCATTCAGCCTTTGCGCGAAACTTTACAAAAACACCCCTTATACCAATCTTTAAATAGTCTTAAAGATGTGGGTATATTTATGGAGTTGCACGTATATGCTGTTTGGGATTTTATGTCTTTATTAAAATCACTACAACAACAACTTACCTGTGTGAGTCTGCCTTGGATGGCTCCAAAAAACCCCACCCTTTCAAGATTTATCAATGAAATTGTGATGGGAGAAGAGAGTGATATAGACGTCAATGGAACGCCAATTAGTCACTATCAAATGTATATAGACGCCATGAAAGAGGTGGGTGCAAATACAAATGGCATTGATCATTTTTTGAACAGTCTAAGAAGTAGTGTGTCTGTATTAGAAACCATTAATCAAGCCCCTTTACACCCTGCAGTAAAAGATTTTTTAAAGCTTACTTTTGAAACGATCGCAACTGGAAAACCACATCTTGTTGCCGCTGCATTCACTTTTGGGAGAGAAGACCTCATTCCAGATATGTTTATAGAGATTGTAGGAAAGGCCGCTAAAAAGAATGCCACCAGTTATCCGAGGTTTATGTACTACCTCAATAGACATATTGAAATAGATGGTGATGAACATGGCCCGCTTTCTTTAAAAATGGTCAGTGAACTCTGTGGAGAAGACGCTTTAAAATGGCAAGAGGCTACTGAGGTAGCTCAAAAATCATTGGTCGTTAGAATTGCCTTATGGGATGCTATAGATCAAGAAATTAAGACTAACTTGGTGTCTTAAGCAAACACCCATACATGTGTAAATATACTTTTTCATTGATCTTTTTAAGCCTTTTGATCAGTCTCTCTTCATGCAAGAAACCAATCGATCAAAAGGATACTACCACTCAAAAGAATTGGGAAATAGGGCCTTTTGTGAAACAAGATGCAGAGAACCCTATACTTGTGCCTAATTCAGAATTGGTTTTTATAGATCCTGTAAGCGGTGAGGAAACCGCCTTTGAGGGCAGAAATGTACTCAACCCTTCTGCGGTAGTAAAAGATGGAAAAGTTCACCTCATCTACAGGGCTCAAGACCAAAAAATGACCTCTAGAATTGGGTTGGCGACTAGTGAAGACGGTATTCATTTCATCAAAGAAGCGGCCCCTATTTTTTTTCCAGAAAACGACGCAATGTTGGTCTATGAAAAAATTGGCGGGGTAGAAGATCCAAGGGTAGTTCAAGGTCCGGAAGGAAACTACTTACTTACCTATACCTCTTATGACGGAAAAACAGCCCGCTTATGTATAGCAAGCTCTCCAGATTTAAAAGAATGGACCAAACACGGTCCTGTTCTAAAAGAGCCAAAGAATATTGACTTATGGTCAAAATCAGGGGCAATTGTTGTAGAACAGTTTGGGGTAGAAATGCGAGCTAAAAAAATAGCCGGAAAGTATTGGATGTATTTTGGAGATACAGATCTATTCATGGCTTATTCAAAGAATTTAACGGACTGGACGGTATTGGAAAATGCAGAAAACAATCAAATGGTTTCTGTACTTCACCCACGTCCTGGGTATTTTGACAGCAGGCTTGTGGAACCTGGCCCATATGCATTATGGACTAAAAACGGAATTAATTTAATTTACAATGCCAGTAATGCAGCGAATAACAATGATCCTAATTTACCTCAATTCACCTATGCTGCTGGTCAAGCTTTATTTAGCGCCACTAAACCGTACCAGTTAATAGATAGAACCAAAGGCTACTTTATTTATCCAGATAAAGATTACGAAAAAATAGGAGAGGTAAATGAAGTTTGTTTTGTAGAGGGTATGGTTTTTTTTAAAAATAAATGGTTTTTGTATTACGGCACCGCAGACTCTAAAATTGGCGTGGCTATAGCAGAAAAGTAAGGAGTAATATAATTTACAGGTATAAGTCTTTCAAAAGGCTTATGAAAGTGGGGAGCGCTCCATATAAATATGTGGAATGCCGTCTTCTAAATAAGTTTCTCCAAGGGCAGAAAAACCCAGATCATTATAGAAATTCAATAAATAGGTCTGGGCAGAAAGTCCAATAGCTGTGGTATTAAAATAATTTTCAACAGCAGCTATGGAAGCTTGCATAATCGCTTTTCCAAAATCTCTTTTTCTAAAATCAGACGCAACAACAACCCGGCCAATAGCTGCTTTTTCTAAATAATCTCCTGGTTTAAAAATCCTAGTGTAGGCAACAATATTTCCTTCTACTGTTCCTAAAACATGAAGTGCTTTTTGGTCTTTCCCGTCTATGTCTTGATACACACAATCTTGTTCCACCACAAATACTTCTGAACGAAGTTGTAGTAATCCATACAGTTGGTCTGTATTTAAAGAAGGAAAATTATACGTATTAATTTCCATAATTATGGCTTTTAAACAAAGGGCTAATTAATCTTGAATAATAGTTTTTTTAGAATCCTCTTTTTCAAATTCAGGTTGTAAAGTCACGTGATTAATACCGTATTTATCTAAGAGTAAAGATTCTATTTGAACCAGCACTGTGTCGAATTCTTTGAGATTTAGGTTTTTAGAAAATTCTATATGGGCTTCTAAATGAACTTCTGCCTCGTTGAGCTGCCATACATGAAGGTGGTGCAGGTTTTTTACAGGTGAAATATCAGAGACGTCGGCTTGTAAAGCCTTTAAATTAATATAAGAGGGGGTGAAAAGCATTAAAATTCTAGTGGCATCTACAATAAGATCATAACCCATATACACCAAATAAAGCGCTATAATTAAAGTGAGTAATGGGTCTATCCAAAACAGAGAAAAATAACGCATTAATAATCCACCAATCAATACAGCCACAGAAGCCAGCATATCTGAAAATAAATGAATATATGCAGATTTCATATTCATGTTATCATTGGCGTCTTTTTTTAATAATAAGACACTAAAACCATTGGCTACTATACCTAATAATGAAAACCAAATAACTAAATCAGCCGCTACTTCTACTGGAGAAATAAAACGTTTATAAGCTTCAATAATTAAAAATATTGCCACAATAACCAAAGAAGACGCATTGATAAATGCCGCTATAATTTCTGCCCTTTTGTAACCAAAAGTTTTACCGTAAGAAGCTTTGTTTCTAGATAATTTTACTGCTATATAGCTTATTATAAGAGACAAAACATCTGAAAAATTATGAAGAGCATCTGAAAGTAATGCCAAGCTACCAGACCAAAACCCACCGACAACTTGTGAGGCTGTAATAATGATATTAAGGAAAATAGAAACAACTAAGTTTCTCCCTTTGGTATCATTTTTTCCATGATTCTGGTGTGTAAGATGGTGTCCCATAAATATTAACTACACCCAATTTTAGCTACTCTATTGGCGTGTCTTCCCCCTTCAAAAGGCGTGTCCAAGTAAACTTCTACCATTTCTAAGGCTTGTGGTAATGATAAATACCTTGCTGGAAGTGATAATATATTAGCATCATTATGTTGTTTGGCTAATGAAACAATTTCTTTAGTCCAACATAAAGCCGCCCTGATATCTTGGTGTTTATTTGCCGTCATAGCTGCGCCGTTTCCACTACCACAAATAATAATACCTAAAGCCGCTTTTTTAGAAGACACCGCTTCTGCTACAGGATGAATATGGTCTGGGTAATCTACAGAATCTGATTTATCTGTACCAAAGTTTAAAACATCATGTCCCAACGCTTTAAGAAATGCTACAATAGCAAATTTGTAATCTGTTCCTGCGTGGTCATTTCCTATAGCTATAGTCATAAGGTATTTAATTTTTAAATTTAGGTTAAAGGTATAAAAGCGTTTGATTGTTTTTAGGTTATAAACAATGGTTTTTTAACTTTTTACTAAACTACTTGAAAATAGTTAGTTAGAGAAATGGTGTTTTGTTGACAACTGAGGAAGAAATAATTATTTAAAAATTTGGTGTTTATTTTAAAAATCTCAGCTATAAAAAAAACAATACAAACCAGTTTAATTTTATCTTTTTTTAAAACCTACTTATCTTTAAATTTTAAGGTTTTATACACTTTAAAATAAAAAAAACAATTAAAAATTTATTGTTAATAAGGTTATACATCAATGTTAATAAACGTATTAAAATTATGATTTACATGACATTAAATCTGTCTCTTATACACATCTGACGCTGCCGACGAATAGAGAGGTGTAG
>OJHK01000745.1_pt1 | contig 18307 bp, 18 predicted proteins | sample 1595161 | NCBI WGS metagenome assembly OJHK01 (sample SAMN05416842, study PRJEB24817) | seawater metagenome | isolation source: Sea water | place: Canada:Atlantic | collected 2013-07 | reverse complement strand
TATTCAATCTCAACTTTTTGGTAATAATTAAAATAGATGACAGAACTTTTAGCATATTTTAATGGAAAAATTACTATTTCTGACAAGATTAAAGAAAAACTGAATGAAATTATTATAGAAAAAAAATTAGTGAAAGGAGAAAAGATTCTCTTGGATAATTCTATAAAAAAAGAACATATTTTTGTCACAAATGGCTGTTTGCGTTCTTTTTATAAAACAGAAGACGGAAAAGAACACACCATACAGTTCGCAATTAAAAACTGGTGGATAAGTGATTATATGACCCTTTACACGAACAACACATCGGTTGTTTCTATAGAAAGTGTTACCCAATCTAAAGTTTTAATAATAGAAAAAAAAAGTATAGAAATATTACATAAAATGTATCCAGAATTTGAGACCTTACAGCGTAAAAATTTTGAAAAACGTATTGCAGCACTTCAATATAGAATTTTAAGCTTGCTAACTCTTTCTGCAGAAAAAAAATACAATCAATTCATGAAGGATTATGCAGAATTTGAAAAGATCATCCCAAATTATCAAATAGCTTCATATTTAGGCATAACTCCGCAGAGTTTAAGCAGAATAAGAAAAAAAAGAATTAAAAATTAATTTATTAACATAGGTTCATTTTAATCTTTCGGTTAAAACTTATTTTTGCAGCAAATTAAATATAATAATGAGTTTTTTAGAGATTTTGAATAAACGTTATGCCACCAAAGCAATGAATGGTGAGGTAGTGTCGCAACAAAAAATAGACAACATTTTAGAAGCCATTAGACTAGCTCCATCATCTAGCGGATTACAACCCTTTGAGGTTTTTGTAATTACAGATAATGAAACAAAATCTACCATCAAAGAAATTGCTTGGAATCAATCTCCAGTAACAGATTGTTCTCATTTATTGGTATTTGCAGCTTGGGATCATTATACAGAAGATAGAATTAATCATATGTTTGATTTAACAAATGAAATTAGAGGATTTAAAAATGAAGGGTGGGAAAACTATCGTCAAATGCTATTATCTTCATACCCACAAAAAAATTCAGAAGAAAATTTTGAACATGCAGCACGTCAAACATATATAGCATTTATGGCAGCTATAACACAAGCAGCTTATGAAGGCTTAGACAGCACACCTATGGAAGGTTTTGATGCAGATTCATTAGATAAAATATTAGGCCTACGTGAAAAAGGGTTGCGAAGTACCCTTTTATTACCAATAGGTTATAAAAATGCAACAAAAGACTGGTTGGTAAACCTTGTAAAGGTTAGAAAACCTATGAAAGAATTAGTAACTTTTATTAAATAAAAATAAAAAATGATGAAAAAAATATTGATTGGATTAGCAGGAATCATACTACTTGCTTTTATTGCGTTCTATATCGCAACTAAACCTACAGAAACCAAAGAAGGAACCTATATTCCTTCTCCATTAGCGTTAAAATTAGCGACCTCTCCAACTACAGATTTTGACAATACCATCTACAAAAACCCGTATACTGGAAATAAAAAAATATTAATGGTTTCTACAGAAGAAAGAAACATGACAATGGCTAACGGAAAAAAATTCTCGACAGGAAATCATCCGGTTGAAATGCTTCTTCCTATTCTGCATTTAAAAAATGCAGGTTTTGATGTAGATGTTGTAACCCCTACCGGGAAACCAGTTGCCATAGAAATGTGGGCAATGCCAGAAGACGATGAAAACGTTAAAAAAATATATACTGAGTTTAAAAATAAATTAGAAAAACCAGGAAGTTTAGCTAATTTCGTTACAAATTCATTAAAAGATAGTACAGATTATGCCGCAATATTTTTCCCTGGTGGCCATGGTGCTATGCTTGGTTTACCAGAAAATAGAGATGTTAGTAAATTAATAAATTGGTCTTATAACAACGATTTGTTTATGCTTGCAATTTGTCATGGCCCAGCTGCATTATTAGCTGCAAGTATAGACGCAAACAACGAAGATTTTATTTACAAAGGATATAATATTGCCGCATTTCCAGACGCTGTAGATGCGCAAGGACCAATGATTGGGTATACCCCAGGAAAAATGCCTTGGATATACGGTGAGAAATTAAATAAATTAGGTGTTACTATTATTAATGAAGGAGCTGATGATACGGTAAAAATAGACAGAAAATTAATTACAGGCGCTAGCCCATTAGCAGCCAATAATTTTGGGAAATTAGCCGCTACCGAACTGCTTAAAGAAATGAAAAAATAAGTGGTAGAGCAGGTAACATGTATTTAATAATATAATTTCAGAATAAAAAAACATTATTGTTACCTACTTGTATAGTTTATTGCTTTTTGTAGGCAAGCGAAAATATTTTCTATCTTGCCTACGCTAAGCTATACTGGTTTTGTTTTGTATTTGATAAATTGCGTGCTTAAAATTAGCAACAAGCCATACATAAAAAAGTTGCCACCCAACCTTACCCTCTCACGTTACACTAGGTATTTATACTTATTTTTCTAAAATAGATGAGTATGAGCGCTGTTTTCTACTCATTTTCCTTATTTTTAGACTGCTAAAAAGAATAAAGACCCCTAAGTCTATGATAAAAAAATTCTAGGAGTCTCAAAAATTTAAGAAAATAACAAAAGTTGTGTTATCAGGAAATTTAAACCTAATAACACAAACAATGCTTCTTTTAATAGGAAGTTGGCAAGCATAAAATAAAGCTCAACACATTTAAGATTAAAATAAAAAAAATTAATATGAAAAAAATAATTTTATTTTTAGCAGTAGTATTACTTACTACGATTGCTAATGCCCAGGAATACAAAGAATATTATGACAATGGAAACCTTAAAGTTATTGGTAACTATGATGTTAATAAAAAACAAACAGGAGTATGGAAATACTACCATGAAAATGGGCAGTTAGGTATCGTTGGTCATTATAAAAAGGGAAAAGAAACAGGAGAGCTGAAAGAATATTACGAAAACGGTCAGATAAAGGAGATTGGAAATTATAAAGACGGTTATGATACAGGTGAATGGAAAAATTATTTTAAAAATGGTCAATTATATTCAGTTGAGATGTACGAAAATGGAAAGAAACATGGAGAGTGCAGATACTATATAAAAAGTGGTCAATTAGAATTTATTTTTAACTATAAAGATGGGCGTAAACATGGTAAAATTAGAGAATTTCATTCAAATGGGCAGTTGTTATCAGTAGAATACTTTGAAGATGACTATGGTGTAAACATGAATAGTTGGAAATATTATGACGAAAATGGAATTGAACAAAATTAACGTTTGCCAACAAACCATATACAAAACCGTTGTATAAATTATATAAAAACACGTGAACAGATTAATAACCTTCGCATTAATTGTCTTAATTTTTTCCTGTCGACATGAGAGAGTTACTGATAATATTACTTTTAAAAATGAAACAAAAACAAATCTTAACTCAAAAAATGAGGTAAGTTCAAGACAAATAGAACTTAACCAAATTAAGCAACCAAATAAAACTGTATTTAGAAATTTAAAAATTGACACCACAAAACTGTTTGGACTTTGGTCACAAGACCCTACGGCTATATTTGCTGATTTTAATTTAACTTCTACGTCTTTTAATATTGTAGAATATGAAGGAAAAGAAAAAGAACCTTATATTTTAGACAAAAACAAAATCACTGTATTTTATCAAGACAAGCCCCATATAGGAGTTATTACTCTGAATAAATATGACACATTGAAGATTAAATGGACTAGCACAGGATTAGAAACTGTATATATCAAAATCAAAAGATAAAAAATAGTGATAAACTAAAAATTAGTACATTTTAAACTGCCACGTTTCATAAATATAATACTAGCAAACCCAAACCACCATACCCAACCAAGTTACACTAGGTATTTACACTTATTTTTATAAAATAGGTGAATATTAGCACTGTTTTCTACTCATTTTTCTTACATTTAGACTGCTAAAAAGAATAAAGACCCCTGAGTCTACTATAAAAAAATTCTAGGAGTCTCAAAAATTTAACAAAATAACAAAAGTTGTGTTATTAGGGAATTTAAACCTGTTAACGCAAATCATGCTTCTTTTAATAGGAGGTTAGCTAACAGCACAAACTAAAACCAGAATACCTGTTATAGAATTATAAAAGTTAAAACACCGCAATTATATACCTTTAAAATAAATATAAAATGGACACAAAAAAAATAGTTAGTAGATTTAATAAGAAAGCAAATGAATGGTTAGTTGATCTAAGATTATTGGATGAAGAGGTAATTCAAATAAAGCCAACAGAAAAATCGTGGTCTCTTGCAGAAGTATATGACCATGTAATGAGAGTATCTAGAAGTTACCAAATTCCAAATTTAAAAAAAAGTGTTACAGAATCAGCTGAAAGAAAGAAAAGGAAAAATAAATATGGGATAGCTATTTTTGACTTTGGGTATAGAAAAAATGTGCACATAAAAATGGAGGAGTTTCCAAAACCACTCGTTGATAACTTCACACCTATCAAAAGAGATAAAGATGAATTAATTAAAGATTTTTTATTATTTATCAAAGAAGTTAATGATCTCCAAGAAATTTTAGAAAAAAGCAGCAAAGAGAATAAACAATATCATATAATGTTAGGTGATATTAATACGAAAGAATGGTTTTCATTAATAGAATTTCATATTTGGCTTCATGACAAGCAACGAAATAAAATAAAAAAATATTTAGAAACTAATCAATTATGTGCAGAATGTTGATCGTGAAATTTAATCAAAACATCTTAAAAAGATAAAACCTAACTGATAACATTGTATATGAAATTTTATCACCCTTTGAGATGCTACGCTTCATATATATAACGTTATCAAACTCTTAACCAATCAAACAAAAAAAAAGCCCACAAAATGTGGGCTCAAAACAAAAAACTCAAATTATTAATTAATCTTACTCATACCCTTTGCCTTCCAACACCAAATCTTGGGCACCTTTTACCACCTCTAAAAAAGCAGTACTGGCCATGGGTTGGCTAAACATAGGAAAATCTTTTTCTATGGCATTGTTGTGTTCTTCTGTACTTAAGCCAGCGCAGCAGTCTGTTAGCGTTACCACATTATAGCCACTTTCATAAGCAGTTCTCATGGTAGACTCTACACAGCAATTAGTTAAAAAACCTGCTATAGCAACATTTTTAATGCCCTTACTACGTAAAATAAAATCTAAATTGGTGCTGTGAAAACCACACAAGCCACGCTTACCTTCTACTACCACATCTTCTTTTTCTGGCGCAAGTGCTGGTATAATTTCTACACCCCAGGTATCTTTTAAAAAAGCCTTGTTGTCTACAATACCTTTTAAAATACCATAAGGGTTGCTGGTAAGTTCATTATAATTTTCTGAAAAAGAAATAGCAATATGCACTATCTGTACACCTTCTTTTCTAGCTTCTTCTACCAATGCTACCGTATTAGATAACATATTGGTTTGTTCCATAACACCTTTTACAGCATCATGAAAAATGCCTCCTTTAGAGGTAAAATCGTTTTGGTATTCTATTAATAGAATAGCGGTTTCTTTTTTGTTCATGGGGTTGTTTTTTTATGATTTGTATCTATAACTTACAGCATTATACAGCTGTAAATGAATACTTACAAAGTAGTAATTTTATAAAAAAAGAAATGTCACAATCTTGGCAATAAATAGCACAATTTTTTCAAAAACTAGAAGTATGTAACGAGGTTTAGAAATAAAGCCTTACTATAGGGCACAAAAAAAAGGATTGAATGGTTACATTCTCTCCTTTTAGGGTATTTAAGGGGTAATATTTTTAGTTTTTTTTATAAAAAAATAGATAATTTTTAGTGTTGCTATCACTAAGCTGTTTATTCTATTTAGTAAAAATAGTAAACAAAATTTCAACTATTTTTTTTTGTAAACATATTTAAAAATTTGCTTTCTCATAACAATATAAAACATAAAATTACATAAGCGTTTACAAGCCGCAATTTAGAACACTAAGCAATTTCACAATGTCACTATAGTTGCAATTAACAACTCTTAGTAGCACATTTGTGTCAATATTTTTGAAACTACCTATAAATTGTGGTACATTTACTGTAATGCAAAAAATAACTCCTATACCCTTAATATCAGACAGTAAGGTCTCTGAACTCATAGAACAAAGACGCGGTTTTAGCCTAAATACTTGCGAGCTCAATATTTATGAAACTAGAAAAGCAGTAGACAATTTTCCACTAAGTTTTGATGGCTTTACCATTACCTCTATGCTTAGAGGAACAAAAAAAGTGCGTTTTAAAGACTTAATTTCTAGAGAATATGTGCCCGGAAATACCATTATTGCCCCGGCTAAAAAAGAATTAAAAATAGATTTTGTTGAATCTTCTTTTAAAAACCCTACACAATGTACCGCGCTTACCTTAGACAATACGTTGGTAAAAACACAACTAAACGAGTTTAATGAATTGCTAAACAAAGGTAGTTTTAGTAAAAACTTAGATGTGTTAGATAGTGCTGTGTTTCTTTATAACAATGAAGAACTAGTAAGTATTCAGCAAAAGATTACTGCCATTGCTGCTTCTAATGACCCTTTTAAAGAAATACACGTAAAAATACTTTTAAAAGAATTGGTGCTATGCGTCTTAAAGATGAAACATCTTAACATTCTAAATGCAGATGCTGCAGAAAACACCAACAACACTCCTTTTGCTGCCATTATTAATTTTATTCGTCAAAATATTTACAACACCATTAGTATTGAAGATTTATTACAGGTATCTTGTATGAGTAAATCTACTTTTTACAGAGCTTTTGTAGATCAGTTGGGTGTTTCTCCTTATCAGTTAATTATAAATGAGCGTTTAAAAATAGCTAAAAATTTATTGCTAGAAGAAAGGCTATCTATTAAAGAAACTGCCTATGCTTCAGGGTTTTCTAGTCCTAATTATTTTATAAGATTGTTTAAAAAACACGAAGGTATTACACCCAAACAATTTGTAAATAGCAAATTAAATACATTTTTATAGTTGCCAAAAAAGCAGCTAGTCTTCCAATACAAACTGTATAATATCTCCTGCTATCTTTTGGCTAATTCTTGCCATGGCAATTTCAGACAATTGTAAAATTCTAGGGTAGCCACCTGTTACTTGGCAGTCTTGCAGTAAAACAATGCATTTTCCAGAAGGGGTTAACTGTACTGTACCTGGCAATACTGCAGCAGTAAGAATAGGAGATAGCTTGTTTTCTAGAGGTTCTTGCAAGCGGTACCCCACTCTATTATTGTCTTCAGAAATAGTAAAAGATTTTGCTAATTGCACCTGTTGTTCTTTGGTAAGTTTTGCATACTCTGGCCCCTTAAAACAGGGCAAATACCTTGTTGTAAAATGAGTTTTAGACACCCTTACTTTAGAAAAACTAGCGGTATGCTCTTCTTGTATGGGGAGTATGGCTAAAAGAGCTCCTTTTGAAAGTGTTTGAGCTGTAATACTAAAAGAAAAACTTCTACTACCCAACACTATTTCTGATTGTATGCCTCCTTGAACTGCCACATAAGTTCTTGCGCCATAGATTCGTTTGCCAAAAGACAATACGGTATCTGGAGCAACATAATACACCTGATGTACCGCTATAGCTTGCCCATTTAATTTTGGCGAGAAGTTGGCACCTGTTATACAGATATAGGTAGCTGTTTTAAATTTAAATGTTCCTTGCCCAAAAGTAATTTCTAGAACAGCATCTTTCTCGTTATTTTTTAAAAGAATATTTGCCAGGGCTGCCGCAGATGAATCTAAATAACCCGCTTGCGGAATGCCTTGTTTTGCAACACCAAAACGCCCCTTATCTTGCACAGAACAATACATTACAGAATGTAGTACTTCTATCATAACAAACTACTTTTAAGTGTGTAGGTTTTGTTGGCAACTTCTTTTTCTACCTCATAAAAAGTAGCCAGCGTTATGGGTATAAACTGTATGCGATCTCCTGGCTTGGCAAAGATTGGCGCTACATTCTTAGTATTAAAAAAATTAACTGGAGATTTTCCAATAATATTCCAACCGCCAGAACTATTCTGAGGATATACGCCTGTTTGTGCTCCTCCAATACCAACAGAGCCTTTGGCTACTCTAATTCTTGGAGTAGCTATTCTTGGCGTGTGTAAGGTAGCATGAAGCCCACCCAAATACAGAAAGCCTGGTAAAAACCCAATAAAGTAAATGAGGTAGCTTACCCCTGTATGTAGGGCAATAATTTCTTCTACAGTACAGTGCTTTTTAGCCGCCATTTCTTCTAAATCTAGCCCAAAAGATGGGTGGTAACAAACAGGAATTTGCCATAGTTGCTGCACTTCTTTTTTTTGTGAGCTAGTGGTAGTATAAAGTTCTTGAAGCTCTCTTGTAGTACTGGTGTAATTTGCAACAGGTGCTGTATATTTTATAAGCAAAGAATGGTAGGCAACAACCGTATCTACCACGTTACTATTTTTTATAATTTTCTTCTCAAAAATAACAATATCTCCAATAATCTCTTCTGCTATCTTAGCAGGCCATTCTATTAAAATAGCCGAGTTACCAAAAGGTTTGTATGTGAGATGAAATGTGCTCAATAGTAGTTTTATTTTTTAATTCTGTTGTATTTCTGAAGTGTTTCTACCAAAACATCGTGTGGTATTGCATAGGAAGTATTTCCATTAATTCCTTCCATAGTTTCTGCGGCTATCATAGCATTAATAATAGCTTCTTCTACTACCTGTACTGTAGCTTCAAAAACAGGCATCAGCAAATCATTTGGCATAGAAGTTATAGACGCTATATCATCTCTATTAAAAGCACCTTCATTGGCCGTAGAAAAGGCTAAAAAAATGTCTCCAGAACCGTTACTTCCTCGTCCGCCCACAATACCAATTCCTAAAGGAATTCTTTGTGCTATTCTTTTTAATTGGTGTGGTAATAGGGGTACATCTGTTGCTACAATAACAATAATAGACCCATCTCCTTCTTGGCGTCTAGATTTTGGAGGGCCATTAAACACGCTATTTAAAGTGTCTTTTAACTCAACACCTACAGGAACTCCTGCAATAGATAAGTTTCTTTTGGCACCAAAATTAGATTGAACAATTGCACCAACGGTATAGCTGCTATCCTTAATTTTTAAAACCCTAGAAGAAGTTCCGGTACCTCCTTTAAAACCCAAACACATCATACCGGTTCCTCCACCAATATTTCCTTCGGCAATTTGTCCACTAGATGAGTTTTCTATGGCTTCTAAAACATGTTTTTCTTTTACATGAAAGCCGTAAATATCATTTAAAAAACCATCATAAGTTTCGGCCACTACAGGATAGGTATACCACCAGTCTTCTCCGCTATACCAATCTGTATCTACATACCATTTTAAAACAGCATCTCTAACTACACCAACACTGTTGGTATTTGTAATCATAATAGGAGTTTCTAAAAAACCAGATTCTGTAACCCAGGTGGTACCAGTCATTTCTCCATTACCGTTAAGGCTATACCAATTGGCATAGACCGGACTAAACTTTTTTGCTTTGCCTCTTGGAAAGATGGCAGTAACCCCTGTTCTTATGGGGCCATTACCCACGGTGTTTTCTCCTTTTCCAGTAATAATAGTACTATAACCTACTTCTACTCCTTGTACATCTGTAATGGCATTAAATGCTCCTGGGGTGCCAACAAACGGTATGCCTAAATCTCTAGCTCTTGGTTTTTGACTGTAAACTTGATAGCAACTAAGCAATCCTATAAAAATAATGGCTGTTTTTTTAATCATATCTGTGGCTATTTAATTTAAATATACTTTTAAAACTTATTTGATCTTTCTACCTCATACAAAACACTAAAAATTAGCGCTATTACAAGCTAGCTAATTACTAATTTTTGGTGTAAATACTCTAAAATTTCAACCACATTTTTGGTATCTCCATGCATACAAAAAGTGGCTGCTTTTAGTACCTTTTTATGGCATTGAACTGTGGTTACCAACTGTTCTTCTACTAGTTGCTGAACCTGTTTTAGCACCTTGTGTTTGTCTGTAATAAGTGCAGAAGGTAATTCCCTAGACACCAACGTTAAATTATCATTATAGGCTCTATCTGCAAAGGCCTCATACACCACCTCTATACCCTTTTCTACTGCTACTTCTTCTATTTTAGACAGATAAGGAACATAGAGTTTTACCCCCTTAAAAACTTGTTGAATGGCAGCAACAACTACCGCTGCTTTTTCACGATCTATGGCAATTAAATTATACAAAGCCCCATGGGGCTTTACATGATGAATAACTGCGTTTTGTAACGCAGCTCTTTCTTTAAAAACAGTGAGCTGATCTTCTAAACTTTGTTGAAGAGCAGTGTTGGAAATATCTAGTACTTTTCGTCCAAAATTTTCTCTGTCTGGAAATGATGGATGCGCTCCTATGCTTACCTTGTGTTTTATGGCTAGTTGAAGTACTTTGTCTATAGTCTCTATAGAACCTGCATGTGCTGCGCAAGAAATATTGCAAGAAGAAATAAGCGGCATAATTAAATGCTCATTATCTAAACCCTCACCTACATCACAATTAAGATCTATCATTAAAATATATGTAATCCAAAAACCTTGTCTAAACCTCGTAAGCCCAAGAAAACAGTGGCTATAAGAATAATAATTCCCAAACTATTTTGAAGTTTAGAATTTACATACTTACCTAAAACTGCTTTTTTGTTTACCACCCAAAGCAACACTCCTGCTATAACTGGCAGTAAAATACCATTGGCTACTTGTGCAAATTTAATAATCTCTATGGGTTTAATACCCAAAGAAGAAAATACAACACCCAGTAATAAAATAAAAATCCAAACAGCTCTAAATTGTTTCGATTTTAATCCAGATTTCCATCCAAAACATCCTCTAGCTACATAAGCAGCTGCTAAAGGTGCTGTAATTGCAGAAGTAATTCCTGCGGCAAACAACCCTATACCTAAAAAGTAACTTGCAAAATCTCCATAAAGAGGGGCCAAACTTTTAGCCAAATCTGAAGCATTAGAAATTTCTCCTAAACCAATAGAAGAGGCCGAAATAATAATTGCCATAGATACCAAACCTCCTAAAACAATAGAAATAATGGTGTCTTTTCTAACGGCTTTTAAATCTTTTTGATCTCTCCACTTTTCTTTCACCAATGAGGCGTGTAAAAATAAATTATAGGGTACTACTGTAGTGCCTATTAAACCAATAATAGTTAATAAGCTTCCTTCTGGTACTGAAGGCACCAAAGCTCCTTTAAAAATGCTCATAATATCTGGCTTGGTTAAAAAAGCAGTGATTAAAAAAGACACACTCATAAGTAAGACAAGGCTAACCAACACTCTTTCTAAGAATTTATAATTACCAATGTATAACAATGTAAAAGCAATAACTCCAACAACAAGACTTAAGATATTTATAGAATACAATCCTAACTCTACTCTTATTTCACCAACAATAGTTTCTAGTCCTAAAATACCACCACTAATATTTCCAGCTTCATACGAGGCATTTCCAACAACTATTGCAGATAAAATGAGTAGCATTATTAATTTATTGGCAATTGGATGTTTTATTTCAGACTTAATAACCTCAGACAATCCTTTTTGAGAGATAATCCCTAAACGTGCAGCCATTTCTTGCAACACAACAGTTGCTAGAATAGACAACACCATGGCCCATAGTAAATGAAAACCATAATTAACTCCTGCCAAGGTACACAGAGTTACAGTTCCTGGCCCAATAAACGCAGCGGCTACAAGGGTTCCCGGGCCTGTATTTTTAAACCAGTTTTTAATCATACACTATAAATTTTGCATCAACAAAGAGAATCTAATGAGTATATTCTTTGTTGAAGTATTTTCTCTTTTAATTAAAAGTAACTATAGCTCCTAAAAGTAGACAAAAGAATTCAAAAAAAAAGCATCCTTTTCGGATGCTTTTATAGTAGTTGGTATTGTTTCCTAAAAAGCATAGCGCTGTGGGCCACCTCTTCTTATTTCTTCGTTTGCAAATTCTTCAAATTGCTGAAAGTTTTCTCTAAAAGCATTGGATAGCTTAAAGGCTGTTTTGTAGTAGGCTTCATCATCATCCCAAGTAGTTCTAGGACTTAAAACAGATGATGGAACTCCTGGGCAACTTCTAGGTTGTGCCACTCCAAAGACAGAGTGTATATGGTATTTTTCGTAGGTATAGTTACCTAACTCTCCATTTAAAACAGCAGTTATCATTGCCCTAGTATATTTTAATGCCATTCTTTTTCCAACGCCATATTGCCCGCCAGACCAACCAGTGTTTACCAACCAAACATTCACTCCTGATTCTTTCATTTTATTACTGAGCATTTCTGCGTAACGGGTTGGATGAAGCGGCATAAATGGCGCTCCAAAACATGCAGAAAAACTAGGTACTGGCTCTGTAACACCTGCTTCTGTTCCTGCTACTTTTGCTGTATATCCAGATATAAAATGGTAAGCTGCTTGGCTAGGGGTTAATTTAGAAATTGGAGGCAATACCCCAAAAGCATCGGCTGTTAGAAAAAAGATGTTCTTTGGGTTTTTACCAATAGAGGGTTGTTGAATATTTTCTATGTGTTCTATTGGGTAACTAACTCGTGTATTTGGCGTAATGGAAGTATCTGAAAAATCGATAACTCCCTGCTCATCCATGACAATATTTTCTAGAATTGCTCCCTTTTTAATGGCATGATAAATTTCTGGCTCTTTCTCTTCAGATAAATCTATGGCTTTGGCATAGCAACCACCTTCAAAATTAAAGACAGTGTTTTCATTAGTCCATCCATGCTCATCATCACCAATTAATTTTCTGTTTGGATCTGCAGACAAGGTTGTTTTTCCTGTTCCAGACAAGCCAAAGAAAATAGCAGTATCTCCATCTTTACCAACATTTGCAGAACAATGCATTGGTAGTGTGTTTTTAAATACTGGAAGAATAAAGTTTAAGGCAGAAAAAATTCCTTTTTTAATCTCACCGGTATAACCTGTTCCACCAATTAAAGCAATTTTTTTGGTGAAATTTAAAATAGCAAAATTATGTTGTCTAGTGCCATCTATGGCTGCATCGGCCATAAAGCCAGGGGCATTAATAACAGTCCATTCTGGAGAAAAATGAACCAATTCTTCTGCTGTTGGACGTAAAAACATATTATAGGCAAACATATTGCTCCACGGATATTCGTTTACCACACGAATTGTTAATTTATAATTTGGGTCTGCACAGGCATAACTATCTCTTACAAAAATTTCTTTTTCAGACAAATATGAAACTACCTTGGCATATAAAGAATCAAAATTCTCAGTGCTAAAAGGAATGTTAATATCTCCCCACCAAACTTCATCTTTGGTAACGCTATCTTTTACAATAAAACGATCCATGGGAGATCGTCCTGTAAATTCTCCAGTATTAATGGCAATAGCTCCTAGAGAAGATTCTTTTCCTTGTTTTTTTTGAAGTGTTATTGAATGTAATTCATTAGAGGTGAGTTGATAGTGGATTGTTGAACTTTTAATTCCTAGACTATTTAACGAAATCGATTTCGTATTTGTATCTATCATATTCAATAATTTTTAGTTGATATAACTTACGCAAAATTAAGAATATTTTTTAGACAAGATAGACTCAGCTATTTTTTTATTCACTTTTTTTTGTTGATTACTTTCTTGAGAAAAAAAAGCAGCATTAAGAACCACCCTACAATTAATAAGAGACCTCCAAAAGGGGTGACAAACCAAATACTTTTTACAGAGATTCCAGCAATATAAATAGCATAAATAGATCCTGAAAAAAAGATAATTCCTGAGAAAAATAAATAGCTAATGGTATTTTTAAATTGGTCTGAAAACACTGCATAACTATTTACAAATAACAAAACAATGACATGATATAGTTGATATCGGATACCCGTTTCTAAACTGGTCATTTCTTGAATGCTTAAAACTTCTCTCAAACTATGTGTTGTGAAAGCACCTAGTATAATGGCTGTTAGTCCTAAGAAGCATGTAATGGCTAAATTTTTGTTCATATCTAATTGTGAAAAGAAGTTAATACCGTCTCTTTTTTTTTATTTTCGTTAAATAATCAAGAATAATCAATCAAAAATAAACATAATTCTATAATGAGAAACATTTTAGTTATTGGAGCTGGAAAATCTTGTTCTTACCTCACAGACTACCTTCAAAAAAAATCTACAGCAGAAAAATTACACATTACTATTGCAGATATTTCTCTAGAAAATGCACAAAGTAGTGCTAGAAACCATGCAAACTCAACAGCATTACAGTTTGATGTCTTTAACGAAGTACAACGAAGAGACGAAATTGAAAAAGCTGATATTGTTGTTTCTATGCTACCAGCTAGGTTTCATGTTGAAGTAGCTAAAGATTGTCTTCATTTTAAAAAACACATGGTTACAGCTTCTTATATTTCTCCAGAGATGAAAGCGCTAAACGATGAAGCAGTAAAAAAAGGACTGGTGTTTATGAATGAGATTGGTGTAGACCCTGGTATTGATCATATGAGTGCTATGGAAGTAATTGATAGAATTAGTAATCTTGGCGCAAAAATTATACTTTTTGAATCTTTTACAGGAGGCTTAGTTGCTCCAGAAAGTGATAATAACTTATGGAATTATAAGTTTACCTGGAACCCTAGAAACGTTGTCTTAGCCGGGCAAGGTGGTGCTGCCATGTTTATACAAGAAGGTACTTACAAATACATTCCGTACCATAAACTATTTAGAAGAACAGAATTCTTAACCTTAAATGGCAACGGTAAATTTGAAGCCTATGCCAATAGAGATTCTCTAAAATATAGAGGTATTTATGGCTTAGAAGATATTAGAACCATGTACCGAGGAACCATCAGAAAAGTAGGGTTTTCTAGAGCTTGGAATATTTTTATTCAATTAGGAATGACAGATGACAGTTATACTATTGAAGATTCTGAAAGCATGTCGTATAGAGATTTTGTGAATTTATTTCTAGCCTATTCTCCTAATGATTCTGTTGAATTAAAATTACGTTCTTATTTAAAAATTGACCAAGATGATATTGTTTGGGATAAATTAATAGAGTTAGACATTTTTAGTGCAACTAAAAAAATAGGAGTAATTAACGCTACACCTGCACAAATGCTTCAAAAAATATTATTAGATTCTTGGACACTGGAGGAAGACGAAAAAGATATGATTATAATGCATCATAAATTTGGGTATGAACTCAATGGCAAAAAGCATCAGATAGAAAGTAGCTTGGTTGTAAAAGGAGAAAACCAAACGTTTACAGCAATGGCTAAAACAGTAGGGCTACCCGTAGCTATTGCTACCTTAAAAATACTGAATAAAGAAATTACAACTCCGGGGGTTCAGTTACCAATTACCAAAGAAGTCTATGCTCCTATTTTAAAAGAATTGGAAGAATATGGTATTAAATTTACAGAAAAACAAGTTCCTTATTTAGGATACAATCCAGAAAATGTTATTGGCTAAAAAAACAATTCACTAAATGTTTTCATTAGCCCTAAATTTAATGGAGTAATACTCTTGTAAAAACCTATAAACCTGTTACATTTTCAAGTAAAAGTCTTTGGTTAGATTAATATATTCTTGGGTATATACATGACGACTAATTTCTATGGTTAAAGCCGTTTCTATAAGTTCTTTTTTATGAACAGAGAATTCTAGTAGACTTCGCTTAATTTCAGAATTATTAGTTCCTCTAACGCTACAAACTCGGTGTAAAAACAAGTTGTTTTTTACTGCCAACTTTACAAAGGCTGCTGTTTCTTTAAAAGGAATGATTGTTGTAAAAACACCCGTATCTGATAGTAATTTTGAAACGCCAACCAATAAATCTTCAAAAGGCAAGGCTGTGGTAAATCTTGCGGTATTTCTTGAACTGTCTTTAGTCTCAAATGCATCGGTATAAAAAGGCGGATTAGAAATAATAAGATCGTACTCTTCTGCTTCTTCATTCATTTCTTCTGAAAAATCTTGAAAAGAACTATGGTAGCAAAATAAGCGATCTGCCCAATCTGATTGCTCAAAGTTTTCTACAGTTTGCTCATAGGCAGCGGCGTTAATTTCTACGGCATCTATGGTTAGGGCATCTGTTCGCTGGGCAAGTTGTAAAGACAGTAAACCAGTACCAGATCCTATATCTAAAATAGTATCTGGTAAAGAATCTATAGAGCACCATGCGCCCAAGAGCACCCCATCTGTTCCAACTTTCATAGCTGTATTTTCTTGATGAATGGTAAATTCTTTAAAAACAAATGGATGACTCATAAAAACAAAGGATATAGAATGTGTAAAATTAGGTCTTAATTACGACATAATTTTATTCTATTTATTAGTTTATGGGTTTTTGTATGGTTATTATATAGGTATACATCTGCACTATTTTATAGTATTTAATTTATTTTTATAGAAAATTTAAATTCATGAGAATTCAGTACATTATTTACTCCCTATTAGTCCTATCTACTTCTGTAAGCTTCTCGCAACAAACTCCTATAAATTTTGAGAATACATCTCATAGTTTTATTGGATTTGGAAATAGTAGCTATGCTTTTAACACAGACCCACAAGACACTACCAACAATGTTGGTGAGTTTAATAATGATGGATCTTCTGCAAACCAAGGTTTTTATATTGATTTAAATAGGTCTATAGATTTAGATGAAGAGAAAAACCTAAGCTTGTCTTTCTATTCTTATGACACAAACTCACACAGCATCACCATAAAATTAGAAAATGGCGAGAATCCAGATGTTGAAGTAACACAAACAATTAGTGGTTCTTCCCAAAATAATTGGACAGCTCTGAGCTTTGATTTTTCAAATGCTACCTATACTTCAAACGGAACATCTATAGATGCAACTGGCACTTATAATAGGCTCACTATTTTCATAGATCTTGGAGTAAATACCTCAGGAACCTATTTAATAGATACTATTAACGATGGCTCTGAAGTTACAGACCCTAATGAAATAGATATCATATATACAGATCTTGTATGGGCTGATGAATTTGATACAAATGGCGCAATAGATGCAGCAAAATGGCATCATCAAACTCAATTACCTGAGGGTGGAAGTTGGTATAATGGAGAAGTACAACATTATACAAACCGTATAGAAAACTCTTCTGTTAACAACGGTTTTTTAGATATTACCGCCATCAAAGAAAGTTTCACAGATCAAGGGCAAACCAAACAATATACTTCAGCCAGATTAAATTCTAAGTTTGCATTTACCTACGGTCGTGTAGATGTTAGAGCTAAACTACCTTTTGGAGACGGTACATGGCCTGCAATTTGGACTCTTGGAAAAAACATTAATGAAGATGGTGGGTATTGGGACAACCAGTATGGTACTGTTGGTTGGCCTGCCTGTGGTGAACTAGATATTATGGAACATGGTCTTCACCCCACCAATCAGGTAAGTGTTGCAATACACACACCTTCTAGCTATGGAGGAACTGTAAACACCTCTATTCAAACACTTGCTGATGTTGCCAATAACTTTCATGTATATTCTATGAATTGGTCTCCAGACCAAATTACTTTTTTAATTGATGGAGTTGGTTTCTATACCTATAATCCGGCGGTTAAAAATGATGATACTTGGCCATTTTATCTAGAACAATACTTGTTGTTAAATATTGCCATGGGAGGAAATGGTGGTGCTATAGATCCAAATTTTTCTCAAAGTAGTATGGTCATAGATTATGTAAGAGTATATCAAAATACAACGGCAAGTACTGAAGATGTTTTTGCGAATAAGTTTTCTGTATATCCAAACCCAAGTTCTGACGTTTTAAATATTAGAACCAATGAACCCATTGATAAAGTAGAACTTTACAATACAATTGGTCAATTAATTGTTGCGAAAAAAACAACTAATATTAATATTAGCTCAATAAACATAGGAGTTTATATTCTTAAAATCTATTCAGGAAAAAGAATCGTTACCAAAAAAGTGATGATCAATTAATTCACTCACTCATTTTATAAAATAAAAAAACCACAACAATTGTTGTGGTTTTTTTATTGCAAAGACGAAGAAAGTAACTTCGTTGATCCCAAAAGGGTATCTTGAGCAAGCATAAAAACCTACACAAGCTAACCGCTTGTTGTTTTTTTGTTTCTCAAAACTTTCAAAACAATATCAGGGAGTAACTTCGTTGATCCCAAATGGGTATCTTGATCAAGCATGAAAACCTACACAAGCTAACCGCTTGTTGTTTTTTTGTTTCTCAAAACTTTCAAAA
>OJHK01000744.1_pt1 | contig 18312 bp, 18 predicted proteins | sample 1595161 | NCBI WGS metagenome assembly OJHK01 (sample SAMN05416842, study PRJEB24817) | seawater metagenome | isolation source: Sea water | place: Canada:Atlantic | collected 2013-07 | reverse complement strand
CAGAACCTAGCTTATGCTAGGTTTTTTTATGCCTAAAATATACAGTTTTGTACCTTTTAAAGAAGTAACTAATCAGAAATAAAAGACGGCTCATGTAAGGCTTGAAAATAAACTTCTCATAACGTATTACATAACCCTGTTGGGTAGACTTTTGTTAACTAGAGAGTTGGCTAAGACCTGGTACCTTTTTGGTCGCAGGTTCGACTCCTGCTTCGCCCACCACTTTTCTACTTAAGTAGTTATAAAAAAAACCTAGCTTTTGCTAGGTTTTTTTATGCCTAAAATATATTGTCTCGTGCCTTTTATATAAGTAACCAATCAGGAATAAAAGACAGCTCATGTTGAGGCTTGAAAATAAGTTCGTCATGACGTATTACACAATGCTGTTGGCTAGCCTTTATCAAATAGAGCTCTCGTGACGAGTAATCCCTTTGCGGTTACAGGGCAATTTCTGTGGTTAAAGCTATATTGATACCTTAGAAGTTCTATTGGTGTAATTTTTTAGGGTCGGGGATCCCTTGAAATAGGTTAAATGTATAACTCATTACTGAAATAATGATGATTTGTATATTATTGAGCTCTAGTTTTTTATTCGTGAACACTGATAGCTTCAAAGTAATAGCTGCTATTGTTTGCAACTTATCTGTTGCATTGCAAAGTACATTATAGTGTCGGTAACAGTGCCTTATGTGGCTTTTAAATGACGTTATCAACTATGTGTAAACTATTTGCCTTAGCTATCATTGTTTAAGCACTCTTTAGGGGGATGTGCTGTATAATGAATTTCTTTATCAGGCTGTTAGTAAGTTCGAAGGGAGGTAAGTTAGAGATCGAAGTGTAGTGATAAATTACCAGAATTCTTAACTTTGGGTTATTTAGTTTGGGTATGAGCCACCAACCTTAAGAAATAAACGGTATGCTATCCGTTGTTTTTGTGAGTTAACTATCCAATTGTTTGGATGTATATTCAGTCATAATGAATGCAAACACATCTCGGGTATATTGTATAAAATCACTGTTTATCTTTTTCTAATAGCCTATATTCATGCTTTTGATAATGTATACAATATTTAAAGTATGCAAAACTGCATGTATATTTCTACTGAAATGGTGAATAATCATTGTTTTTGGGGTTGACGGTAAATTATTTTTATGAAACACAATAAAATTGTTTGCAATGTAGGTATTGGAGTGATTATTCTAATTGTAAGATTTTTGAGCGAGAGTAAAAAATGGACAATATGCAACAGCAATTTATAGAAGCTGGAACACTCATGTTAACGGGAATGGTATTTGTTTTTGTGTTCCTAGGAGTATTAATCGTATTTATTAATACTGTATTGGCAAAACTAGCAGTTAAGTTTCCAGATGCGATTGCAGTGCCGAGTTCTCGACCTAATAAAAAAAGTAAGAGTAAAAGCACAACCAATGGTGAGATTTCACCGGCAGTTGTTGCAGCAATCAGTGGGGCGGTTAAACGCTATCGTACTCAACATGGCCAAGACAAATAAATTTGGTCAATATTGAAACTCTTCTTCACCATTATATTTTAAAAGTTAGATAAAAGGGCATTAACATGAGTAAGCCATTAGGTATCACCGAAGTTGTCTTAAGAGATGGACATCAATCAATTTTAGCCACTAGGCTTCGTTTAGAAGATATGTTGCCTATTGCAGCAACGCTAGATGAAGTTGGTTATTGGTCAATTGAATCTTGGGGTGGTGCAACGTTTGATTCATGTATTCGTTATTTAGGAGAAGATCCTTGGGAACGAATTCGTGCACTTAAAAAAGCGATGCCGAAGACTAAGCAGCAAATGCTTTTCCGTGGTCAAAACATACTAGGTTATCGCCATTATGCCGATGATGTTGTCGAAAAATTTGTTGAACGTGCTCATACCAACGGTATTGATGTGTTTCGAATTTTCGATGCAATGAATGATGTTAGAAACCTGCAAACTTCTATTAAAGCAGCTGTTAGAGTCGGTGCGCATGCCCAAGGTACATTAAGTTATACTGAGAGCCCTGTGCATACTTTAGATGGCTGGTTGACTATGGCTAAACAGCTTGAAGATATGGGTGCTCACTCACTGTGTATCAAAGATATGTCGGGTTTATTGAAACCTTACGATGCAGCAGAGTTAATTAGCCGCCTTAAAGAAACTGTTTCTCTACCTATCGCATTACATTGTCATGCAACAACAGGTTTGAGTGTTGCAACTCAAATGAAAGCTATTGATAGTGATGTCGATGTGATTGACACCGCTATTTCTTCTATGAGTATGACTTACGGCCATTCACCTACGGAAACGATTGCCGCTATTGTTGAAGGTAGCCCACGAGATACTGGTCTTAATGTTGAAAAAATGGCTGAAGTTGCCGCTTATTTTCGTGACGTCAGAGAGAAATATGCTGAATTCGAAGGTAGCTTAAAAGGTGTTGATGCACGAATTTTAACAGCACAAGTACCTGGTGGCATGCTCACTAATATGGAAAATCAGCTAAAAGAACAAGGTGCAGCTGACAAGTTTGATGAAGTGTTAACTGAAATACCTAAAGTTCGTAAAGATTTAGGCTATATTCCATTAGTAACACCAACATCACAAATTGTTGGTACACAAGCCGTACTTAACGTCTTAACTGGCGAACGTTATAAATCTATTACCAAAGAAACATCGGGTGTATTGAAAGGTGAATACGGTTCTACTGCTGCGCCAGTTGATGCAGAACTACAAGCACGAGTTTTAGATGGTAAAGAGGTGATTACTTGTCGCCCAGCTGATTTACTTGACCCTGAAATAGATAAACTTTCTGCCGAATTACAAACATTAGCTGCAGAAAAAAATATCGATTTAGCCGACGATACTATTGATGATGTATTAACTTATGCTTTATTTCCACAAATAGGTTTGAAGTTTTTAGAAAATCGCAATAATCCTGCTGCATTTGAGCCTATTCCTACTAAAGCAAGTCAAAAACCGCAAAGTAGCTCAACGTCAGCTCCGGTATGTACTCCAGAGAATTATGCTGTGAGTGTGGATGGTAAGGTTTATGATGTTGTTGTTGCTGCTGGAGGTTGTATTGAAGCTATCACTCACCCAGCTGGTGATGATGGTATGAAACAATCTGCATCAATTACTGCTGAAGAAACATTAAATGCGCCATTAGCAGGTAATATCTTCAAAGTATTAGTTAATGAGGGTGATTACGTAGAAGCTGGTGATGTCGTTATCATCATGGAAGCGATGAAAATGGAAACAGAAATTCGTGCAGTTTCGGCTGGCGAAATAGTATCTTTGTTCACCAGAGAGGGCGATTCAGTTGCCGTTGGTGATGCCTTACTTAGTTTCTCTTAGAGGCCAACATGGATTCTTTAAATACTTTATGGTTATCAACAGGCTTGGCGAATTTTGAACTAGGCCAGGTTGTGATGATGTTAGTGGGCTGTGGTTTGCTTTACCTTGCCATTGCTCGAAACTTTGAACCTTTGTTATTATTACCAATGGGGTTTGGTGCTATTTTAACTAACATCCCAGTTGCTGGTTTTTCTGAAGCAGGTGGTTTATTGCATTATATCTACTATGCAGGTGTTGATACGGGAATTTTCCCACTCATCATCTTCATGGGCGTTGGTGCAATGACAGACTTTGGTGCTCTTATAGCTAATCCTAAAACACTACTTTTAGGTGCCGCGGCACAGTTTGGTATATTTGCTACTTTATTTGGAGCTATCGCTTTAAATTATATTCCTGGTATAGAATTTACCCTTAAAGATGCATCTGCCATTGCTATTATTGGTGGCGCAGATGGTCCGACGGCTATTTTCCTTGCCTCAAAGTTAGCACCTGAATTACTTGGTGCGATAGCTGTTGCAGCATATTCATACATGGCGTTAGTACCGATTATTCAACCGCCAATTATGAAAGCATTAACAACTGATGAAGAACGTAAAATTGAAATGAAACAGTTACGACCAGTAACTAAAATCGAGAAAATTATTTTCCCGGTTGGTGTACTTGCCATGACTATTTTCTTTTTACCTTCTGCAACACCTTTAGTGGGGATGTTTTGTTTAGGTAACTTAATGCGAGAATCTGGTGTTGTTGATCGTTTAAGCTCTACAGCGCAGAATGAATTAATCAACATTACGACTATCTTTTTAGGTTTAGGTGTTGGTTCAAAGCTAAGTGCAGAAGCTTTCTTAAATGTTGAAACCTTAGGTATTTTAGCACTAGGTGCCGTGGCATTCTCAATAGGTACCGCATCTGGTGTAATTATGGCCAAAACGATGAATAAATTCTCTAAAGACCCTATTAACCCATTAATTGGTGCTGCGGGTGTATCTGCAGTACCTATGGCTGCACGTGTTGCTAATAAAGTTGGTTTGCAAGCAAATCCACATAACTTCTTATTAATGCATGCAATGGGTCCTAACGTTGCTGGTGTGCTCGGTTCAGCTGTAGCCGCAGGTATTTTATTGGCCTTAGTGGGCGGTTAGCGTTCAACCTACAAAATTGTAAAGTTAAAAAACCGAGCTTAGCTCGGTTTTTTTATGTCTGTTTCATTGTGTCCTCACTCTTTATAGAAAACTAAGGAAATTACAGACTAGTATATTGATAGCCATCGTCATAAAATACCGTTAATTACTATTTAAGGATTATATAAGTTAGCCATGAAACTACCTCTCATTATGCTTACTGCGTTAATAGCGCTAAGTGCTTGTACAAGTTCAAGTACTGGTCGAAAACAAGTGATGTTATTTTCAGATGCCGAACTGGATAAAATGGGCGCTGCTTCATTTGAAGACATGAAAAAGAAAACGCCAATAAGCAAAGATAGAGCGACTAACGACTTTGTGCAATGCGTTGCAAAAGCCATCACTAAAAATGTTGCTAAATCAGTTCATAAAGGTGACTGGGAGGTTGTTGTATTCGATTCTGCCCAAGTAAATGCTTTTGCTTTACCAAGTGGTAAGATTGGCGTCTACACAGGCATTTTAAATGTGACTGAAAACCAAGATCAGTTAGGGGCTATTATTGGTCATGAAGTAGGTCACGTTATTGAGCACCACTCAAATGAACGTTTATCTGCAAATAAACTACAAAATATGGGTATGGCTGCAGCAACCGCTGCTGTTGGTTTGGCAGATGTAGAAAATAAAGGTTTATGGATGGCTGGTTTAGGTTTGGGGCTGCAATATGGTGTTATTATGCCTTATAGTCGCGCCCATGAAAGTGAAGCTGATATTGTTGGGCAAGATCTAATGGCACGCTCTGGTTTCGAACCAAGCGCCAGTATCAAGCTGTGGCAAAATATGGCAAAGTTAAGTAAAGGGGCTCCGGCAGAGTTTATGTCTACTCATCCATCGAATAAGACACGTATTAACCAGCTTACGGAACACTTGTCGAGTTCAATGACACTTTATAAAGCGGGCAATCGACCTAGTTGTCAAAAACCTAAGGTAATCCCTTCTCCTAAGGCTTAAGCCATCATTTGTATTCTCAGTAATTAACGTTAGCTAATCTTAGTTGCTGAGAATCCTTATAGTATAAACAACTCCTCATTATACCTAAGGATTTAATTTATGGTTAAGCCATGCGTTATCTTCTTTTTCAAAACATAGGCGATCATGTAAGCGGTTAGCTCGACCTTGCCAAAACTCAATAGCATGAGGCTTTACTCGCCACCCACCCCAAAACTCAGGATGGGGAACTTCACCTTCTGAAAACTTATCTTGATAATGACTCATGCGTTCTTTGAGCTCATCATCGTATTTAAGCTTTTGACTCTGCTTTGATGCCCAAGCTCCAACTTGACTCCCTCTGTCTCGACTGTGAAAGTAATCAGCAGATTCCTGTGTTGATACTTTTTCTACAGTACCTTCAATACGAATTTGTCGTTGTAAAACATTCCAGTGAAATAATAAGGCTACTTTGTTGTTTTCAGTAAGCTCATGGCTTTTACGGCTTTCGTAATTGGTGAAAAACACAAAGCCTTCTTCATCATAATCTTTAAGTAATACCATACGAGAGCTTGGTTGTCCGTAACTATTACAACTACTAACAGACATTGCTTCAGGCAGCAATATGCCTGACTTGCTAGCATCAGCAAACCATTGTTCAAACAATTGATCGGGTGTTGTGTTAGAAGAGAGTTCTGGAAGGGGTAAAGCGACGCCTTGACCAAAGGTAAACAGGCAACGCAGTTTTTCAAATAACGTCATAATATTTAAAGTTAATAGAAATAAAAGTATGCAGTTATTCTATGCTTAAATGACGTTATTGCAAAGTTATATCAAGGTAATACCAAGATGAATTATAATTTGTTACAGCCTACCAATCCTCACTATCATCTAGTAAGTCTTTAAGGCGTTTTTTCTCTCTTAATTCATCAATACGCTTACGCGCTAATAGGTTCTTTTGGGCTTGTTCTTGAGCATGTTTTTCAGCTAAAGAGGTGCCGTTTAGACTATTATTGTCAATACCTTCATCCGAACTGCTTTCATTTGCTTCGTCGGGAAAATTGTCGTCAATATCACTTACCATGGGCTCGACCTTTCTTACTAATTATTAAAATATTCCAAAGTATATTGTTTAACATAGGTAAGATAATGGCTATTTTCAATGCCTCTTTTAAAAAAAAATTCAAAAATATGACAAATAATTACTGACTAGTTTTTTTTTAATCTAACTTGGTATAAAGCTTATACAAATCGTTTGGTAGCCCTTTATATCTGGTTAAAATGTGGGTAAGTAAATAAAAATTACTGCTGCTACTAAGTTGCTTTTAAAGTGTATTTAGAAAGTGAATAGCTAATCGCAGACAATAAAAAACCAGTGACGAGCACTGGTTTTAGTTTGCATTATTCATGTACGATATTTAAAGCGACTACCAGCCTTCAACACCCTTCATGTCAGGCAGCTGATGAGCAATACCTTTATGACAATCAATACAGGTTTTTTCACCTGAAGCTAAAGCGGTAGAGTGTTGGTAAGAAGCACGCTCACTTTGCTCTGTAAAGTCCATGTAATCGAAGTTATGACAGTTACGGCACTCTAAAGAGTCATTGGCTTTTAAACGCTCCCACTCATTTTGCGCTAAACGTTTGCGGTGTACTAAAAACTTTTCTCGAGTATTGATGGTGCCAAAAATAGCGCCCCAAACCTCTTTCGATGCTTTCATTTTACGGGCAATCTTGTCAGTCCAATTATGTGGTACATGACAATCAGGACAAGTAGCACGAACGCCTGAACGATTGGAAAAATGTATAGTCGTTTTTAACTCTTCATATACATTATTTTCCATTTCATGACACGAAATACAAAATTTTTCCGTATTGGTTACTTCTAAAGCGGTGTTGAAGCCACCCCAAAATATAATACCAGCGATGAATCCGCCTATAACCAAAACGCCTAAACTATAATAGCCACTTGGTTTAGTGAGTGTTCTCCAACCAATCATTAATATGTTTTTCATGGCGGCTCCTAATGCTCTGTAGCGCTAGTGGTTTTTTGTTTCATCAAGCTATGCATATCCACAAAAGTATTTTCCACTAGTGGTTTAGCATCAAGTTGAGTGACATGACACTGATTACAAAAATAACGGCGTGGTGAAATTTCAGCTAAAAAATTTCCATCGCGATTCATATAGTGAGTAACACTGACCATAGGTGCTTGTGATTCTTCAGTGCGCTGACGTGAATGACACGACATACATTTGTTGTTATTTTTGTTTACTTCATAACTACGGATAGTATGAGGGATAATTGGTGGTTGCATAGGATAATTACGTACTTGTTTAATATCCTTATTCACCACTTTAGGGATTCGGTTTGGCTCTTTTTGCACATCAATGTCTGTGTGATCACGCAAAGTAGCGACCGTATTTATTTCTGCTTTATCTGCTGAACTCGCAGTAAAAGAAACAAAAACAGGCGCTAAAACCAATGCCATTAAGCCTGCGAAAGACGCTAGATTTAAATTTTTCATATCACTCTCCTAAACTTTAACAATTTTGATAGCACACTTTTTGTAATCCGTTTCTTTTGACAACGGGTCAGTGGCATCTAAAGTGACTTTGTTTACTAGACGGCTAGCATCAAACCAAGGCATAAATACTAAACCTTTAGGTGGCTTATTACGGCCTCTTGTCTCAACGCGAGTTTGTACTTCACCACGGCGAGAAATAAGTTTAACTAAATCACCTCGACGCATACCACGTGCTTTAGCATCATCAGGGTGCATATAAACTAACGCATCAGGCATTGCTTTGTATAACTCAGGTACACGTTGTGTCATCGAGCCTGAATGCCAATGCTCTAATACACGACCTGTTGATAACCATAAGTCGTATTCTTCATCTGGAGATTCTGCTGCAGGTTCATAAGGCAAGGCGAAAATAATGGCACGACCATCTTTTTTACCATAAAAGTCCCAGCCACTGCCTGGCTTAGCATAGGGATCTGAACCTTCTTTGAAGCGCCATTTAGTTTCTTTGCCGTCAACAACAGGCCAACGTAATCCACGTTCTTGATGGTATCTGTCATAAGGGGCTAAATCATGTGCATGACCACGACCAAATGATGCGTATTCTTCAAATAATCCTTTTTGAATATAGAAACCAAAATCTCTAGACTCATGGTTTAACCGATCTTCTGGGATCTCATCAAGGGAGAATTTACCGACAGATGAGTCTTTGTAAAGTACATCGAATAACGTTTTACCACGTACTTCTGGTTTTTTAGCAATTAATTCTTCAGGCCATACGTCTTCAACGTTAAAGCGTTTTGAAAACTCTACTACTTGCCACATATCAGATGTCGCACCTTTTGGAGCTTCAACCATTTGGTACCAAGATTGAGTACGACGTTCAGCATTACCATAAACCCCTTCTTTTTCTACCCACATTGCTGTTGGTAAAATCAAATCGGCGGCTTGTGCAGTAACTGTTGGGTAAGGGTCAGATACTACGATAAAGTTTTTCGGGTTACGGTAACCTGGATAGACTTCTTCATTAATATTGGCAGCAGCCTGCATGTTGTTATTACATTGCACCCAATAGAAATTTAGCTTGCCATCTTTAAGCATACGGTTTTGTAAAACGGCATGGTAACCTGGCTTTGCTGGAATAGTGCCTTCAGGTAAATCCCAAATTTTTTCTGCAATTGCTCTATGTTTAGGGTTTTTAACGACCATATCAGCAGGTAAACGATGTGAGAAAGTGCCAACTTCACGTGCAGTACCACAAGCAGAAGGTTGACCTGTCAATGAGAAAGGACTGTTACCAGGTTCAGAAATCTTACCTGTTAATAAGTGGATGTTATAACAAAGGTTATTTGCCCAAACACCACGCGTATGCTGATTAAAGCCCATAGTCCAAAAAGAAGTGACTTTAATTTTTGGATCGGCGTATAGCTCAGCTAACGCTTCTAATTTATGTTCAGGCACACCAGATAACTTAGCTGTGTATTCAACTGTATAAGTACTTACAAATTTAGCGTACTCATCAAAGCTAATTGATGTTGAACTGCCAGCTGTTTTACCGTTATTTTTTGCTTTTTGTTCTAGCTCATGCTCAGGACGTAAACCGTAACCAATATCGGTTTCACCTAATCTGAAGTTAGTATGCTTGTTAACAAAATCTTTGTTAACACGTCCTGTTTTAATAATGTAGTTAGCAATGTAGTTTAAAATGGCTAAATCGGTTTGTGGCGTAAATACCATCCCGTTATCTGCTAGGTCAAAACTACGATGTTCAAAAGTTGATAACACAGCGACTTTTACATGTGGTGCACTCAAGCGGCGATCAGTCAAACGCGTCCATAAAATAGGATGCATTTCAGCCATGTTTGAGCCCCATAATACAAAGGCATCAGCAGCTTCTAAATCATCGTAACAGCCCATAGGTTCGTCGATGCCAAAAGTACGCATAAAACCACCAACAGCAGACGCCATACAGTGACGGGCATTTGGGTCTATATTGTTAGAACGGAAACCTGCTTTATATAATTTAACTGCAGCATAACCTTCTTGAACTGTCCATTGGCCAGAGCCGAACATACCAACGGCTTCAGGGCCGTCTTTTTTCAAGGCATCTTTAGCTTTTTCAGCCATGACGTCAAAGGCTTGATCCCAAGAAATTGGTGTGAATTCACCTTCTTTGTCGTATTTACCATTTGTCATTCGTAACAATGGTGACGTAAGTCTGTCTTTTCCATACATGATTTTGGAAAGGAAATAACCCTTAACACAGCTCAGACCTTTGTTTACAGGTGATTTGATATCACCATGAGTTGCAACGACTTTACCGTCCATTACTCCGACATTTACACTACAACCGGTACCACAAAAACGACACGCGGCTTTGTCCCACTTGAGCTTAGTAATATCAGAGCTAGTAATTAAATTAGAGGCTACTGCTGGTACAGATACCCCTGCAACAGCCGCAGCTGCGGCAACAGCATTGGCTTTAATAAATTCTCGGCGATTAATTGTCATTGGGTCACCTTCCTTTTGTCTATTTTGATTCGATTAAAATTTAATGGTTTTGTGCTTTATTCTTATATTTTTTTACTTTATTTCTTGATAGTTTTCTTCTTTATTCTCATCAGCTTTTTCGTCAAGGACTTGATGATAAACAGGAGATAAATTAATCAGTCCTTTATGAACTCTCAAGATGTCCATTTTCTTACCAATGCCCTTGTGGCTGTCGCCCTCAATGGTTAAAACAATTTTTCCTTTTTCACTGGTACCATGAATTTCAGCACCATCAATAGCTATTATTGCTGCTTCAACATCGCTGACTTGTTCCGGCATGGCATAAGCTACTAAGCTTGCGACATGGTATTCATGAGTGTTTTCTTTTTCTACTTTACTGCTATTCATTTTAGGTTGGCTCATAATTGTTCGTCGCCTATTGATTCGCGTTCACGAAATTAAATGCTATTGCATCTTGTGGGCAACTTTTGATACATGCACCACATTGATTACAGTCAAGGTCATTTAAGCTTGGTTGTGGAATGCTAGAGTCAATGTAATTAAATTTGATAACGCTGGTTTCACATTCGTCCCGGCAACTTTGACAATAAATGTTATTTTTAGCTAAACACTTATCACTTATATCCAAGGTTACCGGCCAAGCTTTTTCATTATTATTAAGTGTGTTTTCTTCAGTAAAAACACCCGAAAAAAGTGGTTGTTCACAGATATCTATGCATTTATTACAGAAGGTACATTCACCTAAGCTGAAATCTATCTTTGGAAAACCATCTTCATCTTTAACAATAATATTGCTTTCACAGCTGCTTATACAATCTTGACATTGTGTACAGCCCGATGTGAATACCGCTTCATTAATTACCCAAGGTAAACGCAGTTCTTGCTTAGTTTTGACACGTCCGCGAAAAAAGCGCCTTCTTGAAGGATCTTCTAAACGTTCCATTGTTTTAGTTTTGATAGTAGACAAAGTCTTAAGCGCTAGGTGGACCTAAGAATATTTGACTGATCCATACAGCAAATCCAAAACCGGCAACGATAATTACCGACAAAATGGGTGCTAAAAAAACAGCCAGAAAAATAAAGGTATTTCGCTCATGTTTTTTTTGTTGTTCAGGAGATGTGGCTTGGTTCATAATGCTCTCGAAAGTTTATGATTAAGGTAAGCTAAATTTGGGTTAACTTTAATCCCTTGCTAGGTCGAATAGTTTGATCTAGATCAGGTTTTACAAATTAACCATAGTTAATTTGTGGCCTTAAGCAGTATAGAGTTTAATCACGGAAAAAAGCTAGGCGAATTCTTTATTTTTTACGTTAAGATACTTGATAACTTGGATTTTATTCACTTAACATTACGATAGGATTTAAAAAAGATGATGCGAGTGCAAGGTTTTTTATCTTGGTTTAATGGTTATACCAAGGCAGCTGCAGTAAATAATGAGCGACGCTTAGTTTTATTATCGGGCAGTGAATCTTGGGCAATGTCTTTATTACACACTATTGATGGTGTAAAGACGGCACTAAACACCGATGCAGAGAAAGACATTCACATTTCTTCTTTGACAACCCCATGCCTTATTTACGGTGATAGCACTTTCTTCCCTGCCAATATTCAAAAAAAGCGTTATCGCGATAAGCTAGGTAGTGAAAGTGAATTGATCATTTTTGCCGATAGCGAGTTTTCCATCGATGCTTTTGCCGGGTTATCAGGCACGCTAAAAGCTGGTGGAGTCTTGCTTCTAGTTATGCCATTAGTAGGTGACAAAGTAGAACAGAGCCTTTTTTTTAAACGCTTCTCTTCTTTAATAGAACAGATGTCTAGCCATACCATCATAACTGAAGGGCAAACTTCGCTTTTACCTCCTTGTTCAGCTCTAGATAATCAAATAAATAAATCGGATGTTTCTACTTATCCCCATAGCTGCCTTACTGAAGAGCAATATAATGCAGTGTTAGCGATTGAAAAAGTCGTATCAGGTCAAAGAAAAAGGCCACTTGTGCTAACCGCTGATCGCGGCCGTGGAAAATCATCAGCATTGGCTATTGCATGTGCGCAGTTGATGAAAGTACATGAACACGATGAATTTAGAATTGTCATAACGGCTCCTGATATTCAGGCCTTGTCAGTTTTTTATCGACAACTAAAGCAAAGCTTAATGAGTATTGAACAGCACGGCAATAACATTATCTTTGGTAAAGCTAGGTTAACGTTTATTGCAGTTGACCAATTAATTAGAGAACCGATAAAACTTAACCTTCTTATGGTTGATGAAGCTGCGGCAATTCCTGTTTATTTGCTTGAACAATTACTGCAAAGTTATCACCGGATGGTTTTTTCTAGTACTGTTCATGGCTATGAAGGGGCAGGGCGAGGTTTTACTTTAAAGTTTCAAAAGACACTTGATAGGTTATGCCCACAATGGGTGAGTCTGCATCTAAAGCAGCCGATCCGTTGGCGGGAAAATGATCCGCTAGAGCAATTGGTTTTTGATGCCTGTTTGTTAAATGCAGAATTACCTGATTTAAAAGCAACATTTGTACCTCAGCCATTAGTAAATGGCAAAAGTAGCTCTGCTATTAAGGTCGATAGTTTCAATATGTTTGATGAAACTGTGTTCAAAGTTATCACTGCCGAGGAATTAATTGCTGATGAAGTATTGCTAAGACAAGTTTTTGCTGTGTTAGTAACAGCACATTACCAAACTAAGCCGAGTGATCTACAGCTATTGTTGGATAATCCTCAGGTACAAGTAACTTGCCTTTTTTCTACTAAAAACAAGAATGCCGATTTACTTGCTGTTGGGTTATTAATGAATGAGGGGAAGGGAAATGGCGTTAGTGCTGATGATATTCGGGCAATAAAAAACTCTGAACGTCGTTTACGTAACCACTTTTTACCGCAATCATTATTCAGCCATTGTGGTTTTGAACAAGCTTTTAAGTTTAAATATTTGCGGATTATGCGTATTGCGGTACACCCTCAAATCCAGCAGCAGGGTATTGGTTCTCAATTTATGCATCACATTGAGTTGTTTGCGAAAAAGCAAGGTGTTGACTTTATTGGCTCTAGTTTTGGTGTTAACCCTGAACTACTTTCTTTTTGGTTTAACGCTGGATTTTCTCCTGCAAGGATAGGATTTACCAAGGATAAAGCGAGTGGAGAGCATTCTGCTTTATTATTTAAAGGGCTAAATATAAAAAGTAAAAAAGAGCAGCAGAGTTTTAAACGAAACTTTTATCAGAGCTTTGATTATTTGCTCTTAGAAGAATATACAGCACTTACAACTGAGCTTGTCTTTTTGTTATTGCGACAAAACTTTAAAGGAGACTTAAACGCTTTGTCTGCACGAGATATTGCTAATGTGCAGGCATTTTCAAGTGGTGAGCGTTTATATAGTAGCTGTTGTTATAGTTTATATTTATGGCTTAAACATGATTTATTGAGTGAAACTAAGTGCCAGACAACAGAAGTTTTACAGCATTCCTTAGTGCTGATTGCCAGATTGATACAAAAACACGATGCTGACTCTGTCTGTCAACAGTTTGGCTTAACCGGTAAAAAAATGCTGAACAAGCATATTAAAGATTATGTATCTTTAAGGCTTACTTCTATTATCGAGCAAGTAGAATAAAAGAATTGAGTTAATGTAATGTCTTGACTCGATTAACAGGTTTTTTTATTGCTGGCATGCCATTGCCAAAATCGTTGCATAGCGAGATATTCACATTGCTTGTCACCACAAAAGCTTATGTCATCATGATGAAGTAACTTATTAAGATAAAAGTTAATTGTTTTAGCTAACCCGCTACTCGGGTTGTTGTTATAAGTGGTAAGCAACATAGCCAGCCAGTTTTCCATATAGGTAAATTCAGTTGAAACGGTTAAGCACATAATATTTCTTCTCCTTTGAGAGTGTCACTGTTTGTACTACTTGCAAGTAAGTTATGCCAAATAACTGTCTTGGCATTGGCATTTAAACATTTGCAATCACCGCAATGTAATAACCCCGAATTAAGCAAATAAGAAAGAAGGTTGCTAGAAATCTCAACTTGCACTGTGTCAATATTGTTAGTGGTAATAGTCGCCATATTTTCTCCCCTTGTTTTAATCAGCATAAACAAAGAAAACACGTATTGCAAATGATAATTATTATCATCCGTTGTTTTTGGTAAAGAAATTGAACGTAAATGTTACTTATACCAAGTCCATTGAGTTATTTTCCACTCAGCGAGAATTAAAAACCTTAGAGATAAAGCATGGATTGAAGAGAGTGCAGGAGCATATTACCCTGAGTAACCCTTACTACAAAGGTGCGCCTTGTATTGAAATTGCTCAAGCACTCTGAAACCTGTATCTTGATTGATAACGGGTATAGTTATTGAGTAATAGGAATCGAATATATGAACGCTGCAGTAAGCGTACAGTCACTTTGTAAGCACTATAAAGATGTCTGCGCCGTTAATAATGTGAGTTTTGACGTTCAACAAGGCCATTGTTTTGGCTTACTTGGGCCTAATGGTGCAGGAAAAACAACAACTATTGAAATTATGGAAGGTATTATCAGTGCCTCTTCAGGACAAGTGCTTTATCAAGGTCAGCATGTTGATAGTCAAATATCTCAGCAAATAGGTATTCAATTTCAACACACTGCTTTACAAGATTTTTTAACAGTTAAAGAAACGCTTAACTTATTTGCTTCTTTTTATCAGAATACATTACCGCAAGCGCAATTAATCGAACTGTGTGATTTAAGTGATTTTTTAGATCGCGATAACCGGTTATTATCAGGTGGGCAAAGGCAGCGTTTATTATTGGCTTTAGCTTTGATAAATGATCCTCAAATTATCTTTCTTGATGAACCGACAACAGGTCTAGATCCTCACGCTCGTCGAAACTTTTGGCAACTGATTAAAAATATTAAAGCACAAAATAAAACCGTCGTTTTGACAACCCATTATATGGATGAAGCAGAGCAGCTATGTGATGATATTGTTATCATGGATCTGGGGCGAATAATTGAAGCGGGGACTCCACATGCGTTGTTAGCGAAACATTTTGAAGATGTTTTTATCTACCTACCCCAATCACAAGTTTCGAGTGAATTAGTCAATGAATATGGTTGGAATAAATTAGCTGACCGTATTGAAATCACGAGTAAAAACGTTGAACAAACTCTATCCTTATTAATGAGTAATAAGGTTTCCCTTGATGGCTTACACGTTAAGTCAGCTAATCTTGATGATTTGTTTTTGAAACTTACGGGTCATTCGTTACAAGCATAACGAGCCCTGACTCTTATATTTTAGGAAATAATATGAATTTCAAACGTTTTTTTGCTGTTTTTAAAGCGCGTAATATTGAATTTTTTCGAGATAAGTCATCACTTGGTTGGAATCTATTTTTTCCAATTCTGTTGCTAGTCGGCTTTTCCTTTATCTTTTCGGGTGATGGTCGAGCAGCCTATAAAATAGGTTTGCTTGTAGAGCAAAGTAAAATCGAGCAATTGAATGAGAGTGAAGCACAAACAGCACTAACTCAGTTACGCTTTATTGATTTTATTAACTATGACGACCTTACATTAGCGAAAGCAAAACTTAGCCATCATAGTCTCGATTTATTGGTTGACTACAATGAGAAACGTTATTGGATTAATGAGGAGTCATCTAAAAGTTATCTAGTTGAAAAAATATTCCTCGGTCAACAAGCTGGATTTACCCGTTTACAAAGTAGTGGCAAAAGTATTCGCTATGTTGATTGGGTGCTACCAGGGATATTGGGTATGAATATGATGTTCAGCTGCTTATTTGGCGTAGGCTATGTCATCGTGCGTTATCGAAAAAACTCAGTGTTGAAGCGTTTAAAAGCAACACCACTGTCTGCCTTTGAATTTGTTTCTGCACAATTATTATCACGATTATTCATTGTTATGTTTATGTCAACGGTCGTTTATAGTGGCTGTAATGTCTTTTTCGATTTTTTCATGATGGGAAGCTATGTAGATCTTTTCATTATCGGCGCATTAGGTGGCTTTTGTTTAATTAGCCTAGGACTACTTGTAGCAAGTCGCAGTAAGAGTGATGAACTTATTGGCGGCCTACTAAATGTAACCTCTTGGCCTATGATGATGCTTTCAGGAGTTTGGTTTAGTTTAGAAGGTGCACCTAATGCGTTGAAAGTATTAGCAGATTTTATGCCACTAACTCACTTAGTCGCTGGCGCAAGAGCCATTATTACTGAAGGTGCCACACTGAGTGATATTAGTTTTCATATTAATATATTACTGTTGATGAGTAGTGTCTTTTTGATCTTGGGGTCTTATTTATTCAGTTGGAATACTGAACGTTAAAATTTTAACCTGACAATGACTGTTGAGCAGAAAACTTCACTGTTAAATAAAAATTGAAACCATAGTTTTGTGGTGTAGTATTAGTATTATAAATAGGCAAGTAGCGTAAGGTTTTGATAGCTTTACCACATTATTTGAGTTTGTGGTAATTGCATGGTCATACCAGTATACTTGCCTTAAGTACGTCGTTATTACATTAATATAATGATATTTACCCCTTATTTTAAGAGACCTATTATGGCCGTAGTGATTAGTGGAACTGGGTTGTACACGCCAACTCAGAGCATCTCAAATGATGAATTAGTACACTGTTTTAACCAATACGTTGAGAAATTTAATCTTACTCATAGTCAAGAAATCGAAAATGGAGAGATAGATGCGTTGTCTCCGTCAGACAGCAGTTTTATAGAAAAAGCATCAGGCATAAAAAGCCGTTATGTCATGGAGAAAGAAAGTATTTTAAATGTCGACATTATGTCGCCACGTTATAGCGAGCGTGATAATGACCAACTCTCTATGCAGGCTGAGATAGGTGTTGCAGCAGCTAAGGAAGCGATGTTAGCTGCCAATAAAACGCCAGAAGATATTGATTTAATTATTGTTGCTTGTGCTTATACCCAACGCTCTTACCCAGCCATGGCAATTGAAATACAAAATGCTCTTGGCTGTGGAGGTTGGGGCTTCGATATGTTGGTGGCTTGCTCTGCAGCGACTTTTGGAATCATCAACGCGGCCAATGCGATCCGCAGCGGTACAGCAAAAACAGTATTGGTCATTAATCCTGAAATATTATCGCCACAAATAAATTACCGGGATAGAGATAGCCATTTTATTTTTGGAGACGTAGCAACAGCCTCTATCATTGAAGATGAAAGCACCGCTAATGCTGAACATGTTTTTAAAATAATTAGTGAAAAGCCGATGACCAGTTTTTCTAATAACATCCGCAGTAATATTGGTTATATGAATAACTGTAGTCCTGAAAACGCCGATGATGATGACAAATACTTTATCCAGCAAGGACGAAAAGTATTTAAAGAAGTTTTGCCCATGGTGTCTACTTTAATTACCAGTGAAATGGCAAAAATGGATATAGGTGCTGATGACATTAAGCGTTTATATTTACATCAAGCTAATATTAATATGAATAATTTTATTGGTAAAAAAGTACTTGGCAGAGAGCCAAGCAGCGCTGAAGCGCCGATTATTTTAGATGAATATGCAAACACGAGTTCAGCAGGTTGTATTATTGCTTTGCACAAAAATAAACAGGACCTAGTGACTGGAGATAAAAGTGTCTTATGTTCTTTCGGTGCAGGATACTCCGCATGCTGTTTATTGTTGGAATATGTGTAAAGTAAACTTATGTAAAGTGGGACTTATGCCCATAATCATTTAAAATGCTCGATTCAGAGTGTTTGAGCAATGTCAGTTTGAGGCGCGTCAATTAAATCAGGGTTATTCCCTATTTCT